>Ga0153966_100010_pt1 | contig 142272 bp, 165 predicted proteins | sample TSFL050MetaG_FD_104738 | JGI IMG/M metagenome (GOLD analysis project Ga0153966, IMG submission 104738) | Attine ant fungus gardens microbial communities from Florida, USA - TSFL050 MetaG | ecosystem: Host-associated > Fungi > Mycelium > Unclassified | place: USA: Florida, Paynes | collected... | reverse complement strand
TGAGGGCTTTCAGACGCATTTTAGACCGTGGGAATCGTGCAAGTATCCGTGGAGTTATGGCTGAATGAAGTTTGTGACAGAGCGATGAGATTAAGTTAGACAAGGATCGAGGTGATCAGTGTCTGGAAGTGGAAACAAGTTCTAGTGTAAGGATCTCAGTTGCAGTTGGGTAACCTTAACCTTAATCCCACTCTTTATCGGAGTTTGACAAAGAGAACTCGTTAGAGTCCTCATTAAATTGTGTACGCTACTTATACATGTCCGATTGTTTGTCCTTATTTACTGATCCGACTATATTACATAATTAAAAGAAAAGAAAAAGAAAAGGAAAATAAATATTGACTTAAAGACAGAAGGTGATTCATGACACATACTGCTTTACCTCCCTACTTACTCCTGGCCACCAAAAGTTTCTTGTTACCAACTCCATTGTTTTCCACTGTCCTCCATGTTCTCTCACAGGTGTATCATAGTGTAACCTGATTACTTCTGCTCTCAGCTTTTTATCTTTAGGTATGTATACTGTCATGAATCGTGACACAAGAACTTTTCTTTTCTATTTTTAGAATGGACTTACATAATCAGGGATGTCACATGATCAGTCACATGGCATGTCACATGATCACCCTGGGAAAGTAGTGCACAGACCAAGTAGAATAGATATAAGTAGTGTACTCAAATCCAGCGGGAACTCTAATGAGTTCTCTTTGTCAACTCTGATAAAGAGTGTGCGCTTAAGTTAACCCTAGCTTGAGTCCACTACATATACCTTTCCTTTTTTCAGCATTAACCCCTCATGTTCTCGCCATTCTTTATCCCTTAGGACTTTCACTCCCGCTCTCTTCATTTCCTTGACTGCTTTGACGACCTCATTGTCTTTTGTTTTACTCCTTCTGATTTTGTCCAGAATATCTACTCCATCTATTACCACTTCTGATACTTCTGCTGCTTTGGCTTCTAACCATTCCTTCTTCACCAATGTCTGCTCCTTGTTATCTCTTTCCACTCCTACTTCCCAATCTGATCTCCTACTCAACTCATCCACCTTTCCTATTCTACTTCCAGGTATATGTTTCAAAACAAAGTCGAATCTAGATAAATAGAGTGCCCATCTGGCTTATTGTCTATTTAACTTTTGATTACTCATGAAGTACTCTCAATTTTTATGGTCCGGCCAAATTTCAAATTTCCCCTTTGCACCTTCTAAAAAATGCCTCCAGGCTTCCAGACATTGAATCACTGCCAACATCTCTTTGTCGTGAATCTCATAGTTTTGTTCGGTCTTATTTAATGATTTTGAGATGTAGGCTACTGGTCTCCACTTGCTGTCTTTGCATTTAATAGACAATACACCTCCGGTTGCAAAATTGGAAGCATCTGCCTCGACTCTAAACTCCTTGTCTAAGTCTGGTACTACCAACAATGGTCTAGTTGTGAAGATCCCTTACAATTGCTCAAATGCCTTCTGTTGGGCTTCCTCCTATCTCCACTTCTTATCTTTCCTTGTCAGCATATTCAAGGGCTTTGCAAGTGCTACAAAGTTTTTAATAAACCATCTATAATAATTGGCAAGTCCCAAGAATTTTCTGATATCCCTAACCATTCTTGGCGTTGGCTAGTTCAACACTCCTACCACTTTATCCTCCTCTATCTCAATCTTCCCTTGGCCCATCACTACTCCCAGAAAGTTTACTTTGTTTGTCTTCCATGAACACTTTTCTGGTTTCACATACAAGTTATTCTCTTCCAACCTCTTCAATACTTCTGCCACGATTTCGTCATGCCCCTCTTCACCATCTGTGCCTACTAGCACATCATCCACAAAGACCGCCACTTTTCCTTCATTAATAAGATCCCTTATGATCTCATTCATCATCCCCTGAAATGTTGCTGGCAAGTTTGTCATCCCAAAGAACATTACCACCAGTTCAAATGACCCCACATGCATAATGAAGGCTGCTTTCCACTCATCACCCTCCTTAATGCATACATTGTTATAACCCCATCATAAATCCATCTTAGTGAACAGTTTCTTGTTTCCCATTGTGTCTACTAAGTCAATAATCAATAGCAATGGATAGTTGTTCTTTACTGTTTGCTTATTGAGTCTATGATAGTCCATGACCATATGTCTTTCACCATCCTTCTTTCCCACAAAGAAAACTGGAGAAGTCTGTGGTGACTTTGAAGGCCTTATGTACCCTTTTCGTAAGTGGTTCTGAATAAATTGTTAAACCTCTTCCCTCTCATTCCTAGAGAGCGGATACACTTGCACTTTGCTGGCCTTGAACTCCTCCTTGAGATCTATGGCATAATCCCATATCTTTCTTGTTGGCATCCTTTCTGACTCCACCTTTCCAAACACCTTCAGCCACTTGTGGAATTTTTGTGGTACCATTGCTTCTACTTTTCAATGGTCCAACTCCATTTCCTCCTCTCTTCCCCAGTCCTCTTTCTCATCCACAGCCTACCTAATCCTTTCAATTTCATCCCCTTGGATTTCCTTCTTTCCTTTCCTTCTCTTCTTAATTTCCAGACCCATTTTCTTCTTGCCCATATATCGTCCACATATTGGTAGGCACCTCATCATTTTAACCTCCCCTTTCTTCCAATCTATTTCTGGGTTATGTGCCTGTAGCCAAGGCATTCCCAATATCACTTCTGTCTTTCCTAAATCACACACATCCATCCTTACTCTTTCTACATGTCCCTTGAAGTACACATTTACTTCTACTTTATGCAGGATCACTCCTCCACTATTTCCAGTACCATCCACGTTTCTCACTAATATTGGCTTCTCAAGCTTTATTAATTTGAAGCCTCCTCTTTCTATGCACTGCTTGCTCATGAAGAGTCCTGTAGCTCCACTATCTAGCAATGCTTTCACTGATATTCCTTCATGAGTATCAATTTTCTCTACTTCTATTTGCATCCACACTTCTCGCAGACCCCTCAAGGTCCTTCTGACTTCTCTCTGTCTCTTCTCCAGATCAGTGATTCCAGCCCTCCCCTTCTGGGCCCTAGGCACTGACTGTTCTATCTTCCTTCCCCAATTCCACCACGGTACTTTCTTTCCTGTCCTACAGGATGGACAGAACACTTCTCCCTTCTCGTTCCTTTCTACCTTTCCTTCTGTCACTGCATCTTTACCACCACATGTGCCACACTTCACTCTTTCTGCTCTTTTGCATTCTGCTTCTCTGTCTCTCCAATTCTACACTTCTTTGCATCCTCCACACCACATATTACACAACTGCTCTTTGCTCAGGAACCCTTGTCCCTGGTTCTCCTGCATCTTCGTCCCCTTGTAATTGCATCCTCTACATTCCACTAGCATCACAACTTCCTGTCTCATTGTCCACCCTTCCATACTCATCCTCACTCCTCTTAGAGGCAGTGCTTTTGCCCCACAATGTTCCTTAACCTTCTTCCATATGTTTTGTGGCGGTACCACCTCTTCTCTAGCATTCTTTCTTGTACACTCCCATTTCTTGTGGCCTTATTCACCACACTTCAAACACTTCACTACTTCTTCCACTGTCTCTTGCCTCCTTACTTCCTTGATACCACACTGCATTACCCTGCTTGCCAGGGCCTCAAATCTATTTTCTGTCTTCTTCTTCTTCTTCTTCTACCCTTCCTTCCTTATTCCTGCAGTCCTTGGCCAAGTGGCCAAACTGCTTGCACACCCAGCATTTTCTTTCTTCTCTTCCTTCCAATTCAGATCTTATTTTGGCGAGTGCTCACCAGGTGTTGAGCATTTTGCTCAGGAGGTCATTGTACACCTTTAAGGATATTGTGTAGCATACTTAGAGGGGCTAGGTTGGTTGTGTGTGAGGAATATATGTGTTTGCAGGTTTTACTGACCAATGTTCTTCAGCTGACTATTTACCAACTACTTATGTCTGCTGGGGTGCAAATCTTCACCCAACCAGGTTCCTATTGCCCTACTAACACTGCCCTAATACTAGGGTTACACTATCACTTCACAGGGAAGATCTCTATGTTAATTGTCTCCTTAAGGGTATGATGATGTTCTTCTGTGTGTACTAATCACAATAGACTAACAGCACAAAGCTAATAAAGTGAAAGGATTACAAGTAATTAATAAGCCTGCCTGGTTGTAAGATCTGGTCTATACTGGGGCCCAGGTATAGTCCCAGTCATCCATCTCTGGAGTCTAAACTTTCCAGTCAGTCCACTTATGCCTGTGGCCCAGCTATGAGGAGGTAACTAGTGATTGAAGTTGATCACCAGTTGAGGGTCATATGTATGAGAGTAAGAGTGCTCGAGACCAAGGAGGTTGGAAGCTAATAGTGAAATGAGTTCTAGTGTAGTAAACTCAAGCTAGGGTTAACTTAAGCGCACACTCTTTATCAGAGTTAACAAAGAAAACTCATTAGAGTCCTCGCTAATTGGTCTAGCTACTTATACGCAAATCGGTATTTACTAGTATTTGTCTACTCAAATTATCCCATGGACTCCTTTTCAGTCATAGTGTCCCACACACTTCAAACTACTACATAATAAAGAGAATGAAAAAGAAATAAAATAATCCACTGCCGATGCCCCAGCTCACCTGTTGTTTTATTACATCTATAGCTTACCACAAATATACATGTCCCTCTACAAAATCTGGGTATCATCTTTGGGAAGTATATTAGGGCATGGTAGGTACAAAGATGAACCACTTTGAGCTCTCTCTCAGAGTAGAATAACCCTGGGGAAGTCACTAGTACCCTTGAAAAGGGGTTTGACCAGAGCACTCATTGTCTCCATCACCTGGTCCCAATGGGATTGTTCCATGATGATCAAGTTCTATGACAGGGGCTAAAGGCTAGAGTGAAGTGGTGGATATTGCAAATAGAAGGGGTGAGGAGGTCTTTAGATAGATAAACATTTTTGGAAGGCAAATACTTAGAGGTAAAGAGTCTGTTATTTAGTGTAGTTTTTTCGCTCTTCACTACCTAGGCTACTAACTACATAGTTGGTACTTAGGAGGCATGCTTACAACATATGCCACAGGATCTGCCACTATGCTCCCGATTGCCTCCTGCTTATTTGTATTTAGAGTAGTTGGCTTTATAACTGATGATTTAAAAAAAAAAAAGCATAGAAATAATCAAGTAAAGTTTCTAGGCATAATATTCTAACATTTCAACTTGTCTTTTTTTAGTATAACAAACAAGATGTTATAAATGAGTATTGGCTGATAAGGAAGCACTATTCTCCATAAGTTTAGAAATAGTTTGGCTTTGAATCTGTTCTCTTATATTCAAAGAGAAGAAAAATATCTATCTATTTTAGTACTGAAGAAATATTTTGTATGGTTTAGAGACAAAACAATTTACTTTCTTGTATAACAAATAATGTGTAGTACTTACTATCAAACTAGATAATAGAATGGAAAGCCTGAATGAGAGAGCTGTTACTTAAAAAAACATTTGTTCCACTGGATCATGAAATACTCTTAGACATGGCCTGAACATTTCAATTATATTCTTATATTTGAAGGATACAACCTGGTACTAATGTTGAGAAATGCTTCTACTGCAATGGCTGCTTCTGTTGTCCCAATACAGTACATAGTTTTAGGTATAGTGTAAAATTAATGCCCAAGCTCAATTAGCTCTGCAATATCTGCATCACCACTATCATTGGAGCAATGTCCTTGTATGTCCAATTTAGCCTGTGTGAATGGACCAAAGTACCTAATGATGAAATAGAGGCCAATGGAAATAATCCATTTGATTACCTTATTATGGAACTACACCACTTTTTATAGCAGCTTTGACCTGGTCTACAGCCTACTTGGATGCCAAAGAGAACTGGAGATCAACAGATCCATGGGACTTAATTGTGGAGGGATCAGGAAAATCCACCATAAGTGGCAGAATAGGAGGCTTGTGTTCAAGACCTTCTTGAAGAAGAATTCTATCATCATTGAGAAGTTGGTCAATACCACAATCAGGCAGATTAACTTGTCAATCCCTATGATTACAAGGGTTCCAGTTAAGATGCAATTGTGGAAATATAATGACTTCACCTTGTGGGCAAAGATTCTAATACTCTATGAGCATTTCATTTACTACTCCATAACTAATACTCTTACTGGGTTTTGCCTGAACCAAACTCAATGCGAGCTAAGCCAGATACTGATCAACTTCATTTCCCTGTTGAGAAAATTTAATACCACTTGTCACAGCACAAGTATGTACCCACCAGTGGTGATGGAGGGTCCATGTATGGAAATTCCTGATCTGTGATAGCTTAGTAGTGTAAGCCAGTTTGTTCCAGAATCACGAGCCGCATTGGTCAGACTTTTAATTGAGCCTATCACTACCTACCACCTATCGAGCGTTCTGTTAATGATGAGTTGGGTGATAGCGAGTTGGACTCCACTATTCTTCTGCTGATATTCATGACGTGAATTCAGACTCAGAGCGATCCAAAATATGTGTTTGGATATGGCATCGACAGACAAAAGATTCAGGCGATGATGCTGCAGAAGTTCCCAGACGAAGGCGTCAGCCAGACAGCTATCACCCGCGTAGTGGACCTAATTCTTGAGTATGTGGATACAAGTATGAATCCAGTTACTGGGGGGGAACTTGATGGGCGCTTGTTTGCCGTCATCGCTTTTGGTGACGATGCCTTCGAAGATAGCTACGAAGAGTTGGAGAAGAAAAAGTTATCTCCGCCTGAGTATCTCAAGAGCTATAAAGGCTTGCTTTACGGTCCTGCTGTGTTTAACTGTTTGTACTCCAGCTAATTTCAGTGTGCGTGAACATAGTGTAACTCTCCTCTCGGATCTAATTCCATACATCCTTCACAACTCGTATCACATCTTTAATCGCTTATCGTCGACGATGTCTTCGTTCAACTCAGGACTTGTTCAGTTTTCAACGGATGCCATTAAGTAGTTGACATCCAGCTGTAGACATAGACGTATTTTGAATAGACTGATAAAACCTATCCAACCATTACATGATGAGCACTACCTCGTCTTTATTATGGCACTAGTGGCACACAACGCCCCATAATATGTTCTCTTGAGCGTTCAGTAGTGCTGCAGAAAAAACCTAGGTTTTTGACCAGTAGATTACCTACATAGGCGCAATGCCACGAGTAGATGATCCCATTGTTGAAAACCTGTCAGCATAATAAAATCATATGCCATTCGTTTGAAAGACTGTCATTAATCCGGGCAGGAATGACGGTAATACAGAGAGGACATCAGTCCATATATACTTATCAACGAAACTTGTCTTCAAACTTTGCAAATGTGATTGCCGAAAGACACGGTAACTCCCTCACAGCTAGTACATTCTACAACCGAAAGCCATTATCAGCGCTTAGTGATCGAAATTCACGAAAGAACGATCACTCACATCAACCAACTCACAGGGAATACTCCTCAATGCTAATGAACTCCATCTACTCAGCCCAGGTAATAAACTTGCAAACCTAACCCTCGCCTCTTCACCTTCTCCTGTTTCACCCGCAACAAATAGATTTTTCTCCAAACCGTTCAATAACACCTCTACAGCACGATCTAGACAATTTTCTAGCACGATCACGAAATCTGATGAACAGATCAGGGAACGAGTCTCTTCAAGGAGAGAAGTGAATGGTTTATCAGCGGTATGAGGATGAGGATTCGGTAATGACAGGGTTGATTGTTGAAGGTCCACTATAGATAGACCTGCTGGCGTTGACGCCGATGATACGAGATGATTTCTTCCTGGACCAACAAGCGCAGCAAAAGGATCACTTGTAGTGTTTAGATTGGAGCAGTAATTGGAATTTGAAAGCTGAGAGGATGAGAGAGATGTTGATAGGGCCTCTTGAGTTAGTTTATCAGCACCGCCACTGCCGAGTAAACTCGGGATAGACTCGGCATTGGGGAAACCGCCTTGTGTCAGGACATGCTGAACCATTTCAGGTGTTGGCGGGAGGAGAGTTGAAAGGAAGCTGGATACCAGGAAAGATTCGTAAGGCGCACGAAGGAAAGGATAACGAGCACAAACTTGATACGACGTTCAGTACCTTCGAACGTAATTTCATGCTCAACGCGACGGCGGACGTCACCCACTAGTCTATGTAGGTCCATGATATTAAGATTTGTTTTGAGCGATACACTAACCCGAAGTAGCCCGAAGTAGCCCGAAGCATTCAGAAGTATATCCAAGAAGAATAAAACACGCTCGTACCCGTCAAATACTTCTTCCACACCTCGCCGTACTCGCTCTCCGACATCTTTCCATCCCACATGCAACAACCACCAGCTAAGAGTGAGATATTTGCCTTCAGCGTCTTCTGAAATAGCTTCATCAGATACTTCCTCCTTCCCTAATATCATCTCTGAATCTTGCGACACCAAACTTGTCAAGCTCTGTCCTCCTCCAAAAAGGATTTTCGACAAGGAGAGCTCTGATTGAAGATGTTCCCGTGTCCTTTCATCGCGTTCTTGTTCTAATACGGAATTTATATATTTTGCGCGCGCAAGGAGAGTCAGCTGGACTGTTGTAAGGAGACAAAGGAGGGTAATAGAGTACAAAGCGGTCATAGTACGAGTGATAGCTATGTATGATGTCAGCCTGAGCAGAGTGTGCTGAGAGGAAAGGAAGGCGTACTGAGCATTTTGACTTCATTCCATAGTTCAACTTTGGTTCGAGGACCAGAGAAATCCGTGGCACCGGAGGGACTTTGCAAGTTCTCTGACTATATGATGGGAATTGTAAGATATATCACCCAAGACCCCAAGATAAATGCATTACTCTTGAACTATACAAGGATACATTGTCCTTGGATGTAGTAGAGTCATATAGTGCTGTTTGCGCTTGGACGTTGTATGACGTCTGTACCTTCCCTTGATGACCAACATTTGATTCATCCATTCCCGAATTCACCCCACCAAGTGAGAAACTAGTTGAAGCCACTGAGACCGATTCATCTTGAGAACGCACTTCGTGCTCCTGAACGACATCAAAGCTCGAGGCAAGGCTCGACGAAGCATGAGCTGAATGACCGGTCTGACTTTGGTGTCGTGCATTCTTTGCTTTGTTCCTGGCCTGGAGTTCTTCAGTGATAGCTTCAACGTCCATGTTTTCAAGTATTTGGTCTCCTAATGTCGAGAGAAGGGCCATAACAGTATATGAGACGTCATCCTGTGTCTGTTGAAAGCGCCGGTGAAGACTGGGCATTTTTTTAGTATTTCGTCGAGAGATTCCAGAACTATGTACCTGTTCCTGGCCGCTCGGTCTTGTTCCAGTCGAGTTTTTACCTCCTCGAGCCTGTCGCCTATGTAGTTTTTTGCGATATACAGGCCGCATACTATAGTTGCTGTCTTTGTAATACCAACCTTACGGTTGCAGGCAGATTTTTTGAAGGAGGAGAACATTACAGCCAATTCACATTTGAATCACAAGAGGCTGAAAGTACATGTCACAGTGTGGTTAGGTCTGACCGCGCAGCTGCTTGGCCAAACAAACCAAGCTTATTCCCTACTTTGCTAACACCGATAATGGTATCTTTTTCTTTTGAACCAGGATTTCATTTTGATCATACTGCTATAGGGTGGTGGTGCTCGCTATCCGTACCCGAAATACGTCTGGTCGCCGGCAGGTGCGCAACGAACAAGAAATTCTATCAACTGTCTCATTCAGTATAGGTGGATGGTGGGTTCGCCCTTCGAATTGGGCTTCTAATACTGTAATTGCGGTCGGTGGGATGGCAGCTACACTTTACGCCGTCTGGCAGATTAGTGCTGGTCGTGAGGTGTGTTGCCCTGGTCCCAGGATTAATGTGACTACTGACGACAATCAAAAAGGATCGAATAGTTCAGCCTAATCGATTCATTCCTTCAATGTTGGTGTGTCAGATTTTCTTGTTTACATTATGACGTGCTGACGCATCTTTTGGAGTGGGCAAAGGAGTATAGGCATCATAAACTTTCCTTCGAGGATAGTAAAAAATAAGCTGTTACTGTCCAGTTTCTATTGTAATACCCTCTACGCGCCGTTCAACTACATTCGAGGCCTGGAAATATCATTTATCTTTAACTGATAACAGGAATGCTCGTGCACATTCACTCCCCCACTCATGGTTCGCCACATACAGATCATTGTAGTTATGGGGGTTGGATTAGAATTCAGCGGTTCCTATTCATAGTGGTCTTTCTTCTATGGTGGTGCTACTAGATCTCGCTTTTTCCACGTTCCGTCATTTTTCGGCCCACCAGGAGGGCGTCGCCCAGCAAAACAGATGAAACTTTGCTCGTTATGACACTGCCAACGCCTTATGGGGTACGTAACACACGCCCTTGCCAAGCCATGGGGCACACAGTGCAATTAGTACGCAAAGTCTTGCTTCGTCTCATAGATTTTATATTTAATTCGGTCTTATAATTCACATCGGTGCTGATGCCTGATGTACTTCAGATTCACATTCCTTGCTACTGCTGTCTTTCCTTCTTCTTGGACCTAGAGGACTTAATCAAAATAAATCAACACGGATCTCGATCTATGTATGGCCAGCATGAGGCAACGGTGTGTCATCACACACTTCCCATCTCGATGAGACTGCTGGTATTGCTATCCTTAGCTCAATGTGCGCAGATGCTGCTCCAACACCTCAGAAGGCTATGCGCTATAAAACGTACCGACATGTGCCTAATGTCCAGTTGCCCCCTTTCTCTTTGCTCCCCTTCAACACCCACACACTCTTCATTTTATCCTGAAAGCTTCATTTGAAGAAAATGTCAGATGTTGATACCACTGGACCTCACAAACCAGCACCAGAACTTGATTTAATCCCTCTTGCGAAAACTACACGAATCACTGTACAACGACTTGCTCCGTTTTGTCAAATTCGACTACCGTGTGCATCTTTTTTCTTCTCGTCATATACTCCACCCCTGACCTGCATACTTAGAAATGATGTGCCTCAGGCCCCTCTTGTACACAAAACCAACAACAAAATCCTTCAGTTAATCCAAGCCGTTGATACCAGCATGCTTGTTTCGCAACTAGGATACAGACTCTCAAGTGACGCCGCCTCAATGTGTGATCCTTTCACCCCTCCAACCATAACGACAACAACATCCAATGGCTCGCAAAATTCCTCGGGCTTGTCGGTGCCCGAGGTGCTACAAACCATGGCTGCTCATGGCCATGGACATTGTTTAAAAGCTCTGGAGACATTTAGAGATGTGCAGCAGAGGATTTACAGAGTGCGTCATTAGGCGCAGTGTAACTGATCTCATCAAATTTCTCATATCGGACAGATTGCTGCTGCAACTAAAGATAACGAGACTTCGGTTCTAGTTCCTCCGGACCCTCAACAGCGTAGGTGCAAACATCTTACATTATTCCTGAGTACCGTGTGTTGAGTATTTTCCGTCCAGCCGCTAACCGTCTCATCAAACTCAAAGAAGTCGGGGCCAACCTCGTCGCAAATCTCGGCCTACTGGAACGTTTTTCACGCAGCGCGCAAGATTTGACATCATGGTGGGAATGGCTCGAAGAAGAACTCATGTCTCCCAATTCCACTCTACTCCCAACGATCGACAAGAAAGATACGGAGCTTTTTGCGAAGTGGGGTAGGATCAAAGCCAGTTACTTGGACTACTATAATACGGTACGGTGTATTTCAACTGAATATAGTTCTGATTGATTGACGTTGCGGTTAATGTTTAGATTCTTGTTGTGTACACGCGATACCCGCAATTATTCACTGCGTCGAGTACTGCGTGGCAATCTCTCGGTTCCGTCCCACCTGTTCCGAGTTCTCCTGGCTCGATGTGGGATGAGAGTTACGAAGACCTTGGTACCACTCTCAGAGGACAAGGGGCTATAGACGATATTGCCAGGATTAGTGGATCCTCATCTAAACCCCCTGGAAATGAGGCTGAGGAGATGCAGACGGGAGCTGTGATAAACGGACAGCGTGTCAAAGCCGTCATTGAAAAGCTGACACTCGCAAAGGCCTTCGGGAGGAAGGAAGACAAGGCTACAGGGAAAGAAAAGAGGATGGAGAAGGAAAAGTCATCAACGGTCAGTTTGATCGATGAAGCTAGAACTGATGACAGATCCGTTCCCACCGGGTCGCCTCCCCCACGACCACAGCTGTACACAGTCATTGAAAATGAAGCGGAGGCACAGGTAGATAGTCTCACTATCCAGGGTAATGTACCACCGCGATCTGGACAATCGTCGAATGGAGAAGCAATTGCGGAGGCAGAGAAAGAAAAGGAAAGTTTGTCTGGGAAGATCTTTTCGGAGCTGAAGAAGGTGCTGCTGAAAATGGGATGTCAGACGAGCATTGAAAACTAGCGCAATCCACTTGGTGCAATTGATTCAAGGTCTTTGTACTGTATCTCATGGATTTTACATGGTGTAGCGCAACCTTCTCTCTCAGCTTCATGGTGCTTTAATTCCTCCATGGTGTAGCTGACCCTGATCGATATGGTAACTTCGACATCTCCACAAGCATATTCGTGGCTTACCATCTGTTGGAGATAGCAAGGATGCTGAAGTCCTGATGTTGAAGCGTTGGTCTGATTGAGTGCTAGTAAAATTCTGTGGACTGATATAGGGGTGGATAGGAAGTGCAGCTGCACGAGCTGGGATCACTATCAAAGTAACTCTCAACATTTAATGTATTACACAACTGCGAGCCTCTCCTCCTGGATTCTAGGTATATTTTCGGAAGAAGTCAGGATTATTCAACCTTGGTTGCTATAAGTGATAGATCGGGACCCAATCGCAGTTCGATTCTATTTACAGACGCAACCTGGTTCTCCCACACTATGTCAACACTTTGTCAAATATTTAAAGAGTAAGATAATTCTGTCTTACCTTTTCGAGATCTTATCATTTGGACTTATCTCAATATATATTTCTCTCGCAATATATATTAAATTTGGGTGTTCAAGTGTGGCCGCCTGGCGAAATGGCATCGCGTCTGACTACGATCATGTGATTGAGATCAGGAGATTGCAGGTTCGACCCCTGCGGTGGTCATGAAAGATACTAGACATAGTATTTTCCTGCCCAACACTCAAATTCTCCATTTGAGACCCATGTGACTATGAGATAATTCAGTAACTATTGTGTATGAAGTTAATATGGTAACAACCGCATGCATCATAACCCTCAAGTAGCATTTGCGCATCACAGATTATGTTCGGCATCTCAACTCCAATGACACAGTTCGAATTGCTGATCGGACTTCTAACTGGATTGTCTGAAGTCAAGAGGACGTGGTAGATATTTATAGTAGCTGAAACAAGGCTCAGGTCACTACTTTCTATCGCAGTACCATATCATCTCTCTCCAGCAAATACTGGGACTGTCAAGAGAAGGCTGACGGGAAGTAACATTATAGTCGTTAAACGGTAGGTCATCAGATTCAAGTTATTTTGTACGCATGGTCCGCTTTGTGTTTCCGCATAGTGTTAATCCAGTGCGTCCCAAAACGTAGTTAGAAAATAGTCACCCTGGTCTGAATTAGTATGGATAGACTGGACAGGTACCTAGGGGGTTCATTTACTATATATTCAAACCACAAAGGTCGCAGGTATCTTTTCCTCATCCGTCTACGCCATCGTACGACGTCTGAGGTGAGAGAGAATCATTCTCGACACCATAGTATATACTGATGACAATGTTGTACCCAATTATCCGATAGGTAAATAAAGAGCCGTCTACGCCATCGTACGATGTCTGAGTTAATTATCTGATATTGGCCAAGCTCAGTCAAGTCCAGTTAATATGACACAAGCGTAGAGGGTGTAGAAGGCCCCTTGCTTTTTCTGACCTCATGTATGATCAGATCACTTTGACTGCCGATGTTGTTTCTTGGTCGTCTCTTGTTTGAGATAAGGTTTATCGAACGTTGATGGAACCTCTGCCCCTTCCACACACAGGTGTGAGAGACCCATGCCAAAATGACGTTACTCATGTATCTCAATGGCCTGTCACTAGAAAGAGGCCGATACGATTAAGACATGTGAGTCAAAATGTAAGTTTAGTAGTCTGGCTCATCCATCCCTGTTCTTCGACAAGCGGGATTACATTTGGATAAAAGTCCACAAGTAGTTGGCCTACTTGTACGGTCCGCGCCCTAAATTCTGTCATAATCAACAACAAAAAACTTACAGAACCGCTTGCTCCCTCGCTCCCTTTTCAATTTGAGAGTAAGGTCTAAATCAACGACATAATCGAATACCCTGCCTTTGTCCTTAACGAGTTTCTATCCTCAGCCATTCCCTTCATAGCCAACCCTCTCCACGATGCCCGCAAACACCTCAAGCGCGCCGCCTTCCTGTCCAGTACAAGCTCGGCCATGCCTATGAATATGTCCAATCCCCCTTTTCCTTTCGATCCTCTCCTCAGTGTCTGGCACTGCAGCTTTGCCAGCCGGCAGGGCAACCAGATGCTGACAGGCCCCTCAGTAAGTCGTCCCTCTGTCGTTCCTCAGACACGAACCCCGGGCGCTGGCTTCGACAAGGACAAAGCCCGAGCCTTCACCCTTGCTGCAAAAGCCGCCAATTAATTGGCTCCAAACTATTTGCAGATCGGGATCATGGTTCCTGAAGTCGCCCCAGTTGCTAACGCGAGTAAGCATATGATAGATGTCTGGTGCTGCACCCAGCCGCGATTACTTTATCAGTAGGGGCACATTATCCGTTGCATCTGCCTCAGGTCCGATTGACTGCCTCAGCGTCCTAGGCCAGTTTCTGAATTCGGGATGTCGGATGGCATAGGGTGAAATGTCTAGCCTCTGAAAGGGTTTGACACGTTGCTCAGTATACCAACACCTGAGTTCTTTCTTGTCTGGTGCCGCCAACTTGATGTCCTGCTCGGCGGCTTCGAATTCGGCTTTCTTGGTCACTGTAAGAGCTGCTATGTTGCTACCATGTTCTACACATATCAGGTCTGAGAAATCCATTTTGTTTGCGCAGCCGCTCGACATTGCGAGAGAGATTGATATGACCATGAGTCGTAGATACTCTCCACAGGTGTCTTGACTTGACAAAGCCTGATCGCGTTCCCACGGCGAAGAACAAGCATTACAAAACAATAGGAACAAAAAAACATAATACACGGATACGGGGCACGACGAGTATTCTCGTCCAACTTCGACATTGACGTTTCATTATGCAAGCTCCTCCGCTAGAGATCTGGATGAGAATCATTCATCTCCTCCGAATTTCACTCTCATATGATAGATCTACTGACATCAGAGACAAGAGAAGCACGCTTCGTAACCTTGCTTTAACACATCCATGGCTCACTGGTATCGCACTCGACGAGCTTTGGAGGTCGATGGAAACATTACAACCAGTTGGATTCCTGGTGATTGATCGCTTTGAGGAATTTCCCTCTGGTTTCCTCAATTGTAAGGATGAACCTGAAAATTGGGTGAGTTGATTGTTCAGGTTCAGATTTTTTTTCCCAGAGGTTGATAATTATAGTATATCACGTTTAAACCCCACAAAGAACACATAATGCGCCGGATTTCGAAATATCTTGCACGAATCCGTACTTTCCGTTTTGAAGCTTTGGATTGGGAAGAATTCGGAGTATGCTCATCTTTATCCATGCTTGACCCAGCTGGTTGGCTTTTTCCGAATTTGCAAGAGCTTTACATTGATTTTGGCGAAACGGCAATTTCGAAGCCATACTACTTCGCACCACTCTTGACGCCGTCATTGAGGAGCATAACAATATGCAGTCCATCGACGTCTCATTACAATGAAGAAGCCGCATGTGCAATTTTGGATAGGCTCATATCCCGCAACGCCAAGATTTCAGACATAACATATAAAGGATGTACATCGAGTCAGATCATCAAAAGGACCATGGGCTTCTCGAGGCTATGTTCCATTGTTATTGGATACTGTCCCACTAGAGAGAAAGGAGCGTGCAACATTCATATCGCCTCCTTTCTGACAAGGAACCTGACTAATCTTGATATCGATGTCAATCATTTTCCTGACAACATTCTCCAGGAAGCTGGGAAGAAGTTTGAGCGTCTGGTATCGCTTACCTCCCTCAAGCTTCGCGGCGAATTGGATACCATCCATAAATGTATCCGTGATCTCAACCCGATAGCATCAATATCTTCATTTGGCTTGTGTCGACATACATCGTCCTCATTTTCTGAAGAACGGATTCCTGCCTTGATACCCTCGCTCACCGTCATCTTCCCCAATCTTCATTCTCTCCACTTTGAGAACATTGGCTCCAACATCTCGATGGTGACTTTCGATGACCTCATGTCATTTCGGGAGAGACCGATACGGGCTCTGGATCTTATCAACTGTCTAAAATCAACTGAGCTTACAAATGACATTGGAGAAATTTTGAGAGTTTGGCCGACACTTCAACATCTATGGTTTGAAGGTGACGATCTATCTGCAGAATACTTATTGCCTTTAGTATCTTGCTCTGCACCATCCCTACAAGATCTCACCCTTCCTCTGCGATTTCCTGACGTATGGAACGAATCCATACCAAATAAAGTTGTCTGTCCCCTCCAATATCTGACGATCCCACCATCCTGGGAGAGATTCCCCAAAGTGTTCCAATATGCTCGTATGCTTCTAGAGCTTTTCCCAATGCTGAAAACCATCTCGGAGAGGACAGGCTGTAACGGGAGGTTTGCGACTGTTGGCATTGATATTCACGATTTGAGTATCAACGACGCAAACTCTGTGAATGACAGGATCAATCAAGCAAGAAGCTTATCCAATGCGCCGATAAGGTCAATGCGACGTGAGTGCGACGGCAACCGCGTGGCGCAGGCTCTTGGCTTGATATAGAAATACAAAAAAAGTAGATCTGACCATTCACCGTGCATGATTGAATACTACACAGAAAGACTAAATATGAAAATCAATTTTTTTTGCTTAACTCGATTTCCTTCACTCGCTTGTTCTTGCATGGAATATCACGAGAGCGAACATTGTCAAACCTGTATATCATCCAACACCGATATTCTGTGTGGCATTCAAATCTTGATGAGAGAAAATATCCGCCAACTAGCTCAATGAAACTTGATCTAGTATATATATTTTCTATCCGACATTTATATTCTCCAATTGAGACCTACGTTTGACTTTGTACGTGAGGTAATCTCGTGTTTTTTAAGCTTTGTCAGCAGGGCAAAATCAGACACTATATTTTTTCAACGCTTTGTTTCTGCAGAAATGCAGCTTCCTATAGAGATATGGATGAAAATCATTTCTCTACTTCGAATTTTGCTCTCGGAAGAGAAATCTAGTGACATCCAAGACAAGAGAGACACACTTCTGAGCCTTGCTTTAACACATTCAGTGCTCACTGAGATCGCACTCGATGAACTTTGGAGGTCGATGGAATCGCTGCAACCTGTTGGAGATCTCGCGTTTCATTACGATAGTGAAACTTTCTATGATCATTTTGATTATCAAGATGAATATGATTCTTGGGTGAGTTGATCAGAGAGTAACTTTTGAGAGGCTAATATTCTACAACGTAGTCCATATTATACATAAGCAATCAAGATAAGGACTGCATTATATCTAGGATGTCGCGTTACCTTGCGCGTATCCAGACCCTCCGCATTGCAGCTTTTGACGAGAAGGAGTACGCACTATGGCAGACTCTATCTATGTTTATACCATTCGGGCCACTTTGTCCAAATTTACGGGAGCTTTACATCAATTTCGATGGACTGGAAATTTCAGAGGCACACTACTTTACACCACTCTTGACCTCGTCGTTGAGAAGCATATCGATATACGATCCCGATTATTCTGAAACAGGAGAAATGGCCGCGTGTCTCATCTTGGATACACTCAGATTCCGCAACGCTAAGATTTCATCCATATTCTATCGAGGACGTACAACGAAACGGATCCTCAAGAGGATCGCGAGCTTCCACACCCTCCACTCTATCTCTGTCCCACTCTGTAAACCTCCAGGACAACGTAAGAGTAGTATCGCCTCCTCTCTGACAAGGAACCTGACCAATCTTGATATCAATGTCGGTCAATTTCCTGACAATACTCTCCAGGAAGCTGGGAAGGAATTTGAGCGTCTGGTATCGCTTACCTCCCTCAAGCTTCGCGGCGAATTGGATACCATCCATAAATGTATCCGTGATCTCAACCCGATAACATCGATATCTTCATTTGGGTTGTGTCGAGATGTATCATTCTCATCATACACAAAACGGATTCCTGCCTTGATTCCCTTGCTCACCACCATCTTCCCTAATCTCCACTCTCTCCACCTTGAGAACATTGGCTCCAACATCTTAATGGTGACTTTCGATGACCTCATGTCATTTCGGGAGAGACCAATGAAGGCTCTGAACCTTATCAACTGTCTTAACACGATGCGGTGTATGAATCACATTGTAGATATCTTGAAAGTTTGGCCGACACTCCAACACCTATGGTATCAAGGTGAAGATCTATATGCAGAAGACTTATTACCCTTGGTATCTTGTTCTGCACCATCCCTACAGGATCTAACCCTTTCTCTGAAATTTCCTGACGTATGGGAGGCATCCGTAGAAAATGAAGCTATCTGTCCTCTCCAATATCTGAGGACTCCACAACCCGTCGAATTCGACTTTGACTGCCCCAAAACTTTCCGACATGTTCATGAATTGATCAAAATTTTTCCAGGGCTGAGAGTCATCTCGGAGAGGACAAACAGTACTTGGAAGTTTGCAACTATCGACTTTACCATCAAGGACACAAATTTTGCCGAGGAGCACGACATGGAACTCAAGATGTTGAAAGCAAGAAGGTCATCAGAGGTACCATATAGACACAAGTGGTAACAGCATCCGTCCAGTGCAGGTTGCTGACTCGATGTAAAGATAATGGCTCTGATTTTGCCACTCATGTTTTAATGGATGCTATCAAACCTGTATATCATACATCACCAATATTTTGTGTCATTCAAATTTTGATGGGAAAAAAATATACTACAGCAATCCGCCAGAGAAAGTCTCACACAAATAACCCAGATATATAGTCCCAAGTGGGTGATCCTAAGACTAGCCATGGCAGTCAAACACAAATACTTCAATTTTCCAATGCCCGCTGTCCAGCATTACACACACATGCATACTTACAACACTTACAACACTTACCCACTCTTGACCTTATTCTTGATTACATCCACTACATTCTCATCCGCTAACGTACTCAAATCACCCAACTCATCCCCCTGTCCAGCCACAATCTTCCTCAAAATCCTCCTCATAATCTTCCCAGACCTCGTCTTGGGTAAATCAGGAACAACATACACTTTCTTGGGCGCAGCAAAAGGTCCAATCACTTTCCGGACTTGCAAAACAAGTTCCTTGTCAAGCGCCGCTTCATCGTTCGAATCGTATGTGAATTCGCTTAGAGAGTAATGAGTAAAGTGTGACAGGGGTATTGAAAGACAGAAAGGAACACACGGTTTCAATGTAGCAAAAGCATGAACAGCTTGACCTGTCAACTCGTCGGCAGTACCAATAACAGCAGTTTCAGCAACCCCAGGGTGCATAATCAACGCAGATTCAATCTCGGCAGTAGATAAACGGTGACCAGAGACATTGATGACATCTAGGATGAGTCTAGCGACGGAGATCCCAAACTGGTAGTAGGCACGTACCGTCAACACGACCCTTGATCCAGATATAACCGTGTTCATCACGAGCAGCACCATCTCCAGTATAAAAGGCCCCAGGGTAGGGCTGCATATAAGTCTCAAGATAGCGCTTATGGTCTTTCCAGATGGTACGGGCAATAGAAGGCCAAGGGGTCGTGAGGACGAGAGCGCCCTCGACATGATTTCCGGCGAGCTCTTGACCGGTGACGGGGTCAAGGATAGCAGGCTCTATCCCAAAGAAAGGGACGGTAGCAGAACCCGGCTTGGTCTGGATAGCACCGGGGAAGGGGGTGATGACAATGGAACCTGTCTCTGTTTGCCTAGGAGAAGTTGATTGAGCAGGATATGAGGATGGTAGATGAGGACTGACCAAAAGGTATCGACGATGGCAGCCTGTTTTTTGCCTATATTATCATTGTACCAGTGCCAGGCCTCTGGGTTGATGGGTTCACCGACAGAACCCAAGACACGAATGGAAGACAAGTCGTGGTTGTGGACATGGTGAGCGCCAAGACGACGGAGGAGACGGATAGCAGTAGGAGCAGAGTAAAAGTGGGTAATTTGGTACTTTTCAACGGTCTGCCAGTAACGGGAAGGGGTGGGGTATACAGGAGTGGACTCGAAGAGGGTGGTTGTGACGCCATTGGCGAGAGGGCCATAGACGATGTAGGAATGGCCTGTGATCCAACCAATGTCGGCCATGCAGGCAAAGCGGTCGTTGGGGTGAACATCAAAGACGTATTTAAGAGTGATGGCAGCACCAAGAAGGTAACCCGCAGTAGAATGAACGAGACCCTTTGGTTTTCCGGTTGAACCCGAGGTCTAAGAGAGAGATTAGAAGAAAGGGGGAGATAACAAGGGGAGGACAGACATAGAGGATGAAAAGAGGATCCTCGGAAGCCATGATCTCTGGAGGACAGTAGTTGGGGACGTTGGCGGTTTCCTGGTGCCACCACTTGTCCCTAGGGGACGACCAGGGGATGGGATTTCCTGTTCTCTTAAGGACGAGGACATGTTCAACGAGAGGACACTCGTTGAGGGCGGCGTCGACGATGGCCTTTGTGGCGATTGTCTTTCCACCGCGACGGCCCTCATCGGAGGTGATGAGGACACGTGATTCGCAGTCCTGGACACGGTCACGGAGTGACTCTGCGGAAAAGCCAGCAAAGACGACGGAATGGATAGCGCCAATGCGTGCGCAAGCGAGGAAAGCAACGACGGCATGCCAGGTCATGGGAAGATAGACAGATACGGTGTCACCCTTGCGGACACCGAAGGACTTGAGGACGTTGGCGAGACTGCAGACATGGGTTAAAAGCTCGCCATAGGAGACGAGGCAGCCTTGACCGGGCTCATCGGCCTCGTAAATAATGGCAGTCTATTGGCTGCGTGAGCAAGGAGCGATAAAGGAGAGCAAGAAGAGACCTTAGAGGGGTCTCTGAATGCCCAGCGGTCAACACAGTTGTAGGCAGCATTGAGACCACCCTCGGGAAACCAGACGATATTGCCATGAGAAAAAGAGCCAGACCTGACGGTAGTAAAAGGACGGTCCCAGTGGAGGGACTTGCGGGCAATCTGGAGAGGTTGTGAGAGAGAGTAGTGATTAGTTTCTGATGATTTGAACGCACGTCAGCCCACCAGGCATCAGAGGCAGAGCCGACAGACTGGGCATAGACAGAGCGATAGGCGTCGAGATCAGGGCCGATGTGAGGTGTTGGAGCTTGATTAGCAAGACGAGATGCGATTGGGTGGAGAGAAACACCGATGTGAGTTTCTGTCATGGAGGGAAAAGTTATGTCACACGCACATTAATCACGGATCGTCCAGCAGATGTCACACTCAGATGCGGATCAAACGGATCATCCCATGTCACACCAGTACATTGTTGGCAAAGTCGTGAGTGCTCCTACAACTGGACAAGGTGGGTTTCTGCGCCTCCCTCTTCCACATCCTCATGTCTCCCAGTTCCTCCTGGACAGATTTCCAAGAACTCTTTGCACTTTCTCAAGAACCTACAAGATCCTCTCTGCAATGACAGACAATGGTACCGTCTCCCTCTCTCTTCTCTTTTTACCCTTTCTCACTCTTCTCTTCAGGTTCAAACTACATGGTAATCTCCACTTGCACCACCTGTGCTTCCCTCACCTCCCTGCCAGAACCTGTCTTCCGTGCTGCCGAAAAAGAGTGGATCGCTTTCATCGAATCGCTCACAGACATGTTGATCCAAGTCGACCCTCAACTCCCCCCGCTGCCGCCCAAAGACCTCATTCACCGCATCTACAGAGACGTAGGTCTCCTCTCTTTCTCTCTTCCCTTCTCACCTCTCCCCCTAGATTCGTTTCAGCAACGACAAGACCCCCTACAAACAAGCCTTCTCTGCCTCCTTTTCAAGAACGGGCAGAAAGGGCATCTTTGCCGGTTGTAAGCCCTGCCTACCTGCCCGCCCATTCACACCCTCATCCTTCTTCTAGATCACGTGTACGTCGTCCCTTTGTGCTGATCTCTCCTCTAAATCCCTCATAGTGCCAGTTGCGCTCCCCTCTCAACAACCCTCTGCCTCCCACTAACACTTGTCCAGTAAAACCAGGAAACAATTCCTTGATCGCCGCAGGCTCATGGTGTCCTGCTTCCCCTCAACTGGCTACCATCCGGTAACCCTTTTCACCCTTTCGTCTTCCTTCCCTTTTTCACATCCCTCCAGTGCCAACATCCTCCACGATCCATCTCCTCTCCGCCAATCCATCTCTTCCCCTGAATTCCAACGTCTTTTCGGAAACCCATCCCCTCACCCAAAAGGACACAGACAGAATATCTTTGGAAACCAAGATCAACTCAAGACTGCCCCAAAAGGTATAGATAAGAATCACGCGTATGTTGCTACTCTCCATTCCATCCCTGTGATTGATCTTGGGAAAATAGCGATATTGATTTACTCAAGTGTCGCTCTTTTGCCGTCGTCCATCAGTGAGCTTATCTCCACCCTCCCTCACCTTTCTTCATCCCATCTTTCCAGTTTCACAGACGCCCAAGTCCTTGATCCACAATTCAAAAACAGCATCGCATCCATTGTTCAAGTCATGCAGCCTTTCGTCCACTGGTCAGTCTTAACTGTCTCTTTCACAGCTTTGATCTCACTTGTCATAGTTTGAATGACATGATGACCATTCCTCCTAACTAGTAGCCGATGTTTTTCCAGTCAATGACGTCAAGGGGTCTCATTATATAAATACATACAGCTACGCTTATCTTACTATACGTATAAGATCTCTACACCCATGTCTGCATTCAACATCACGTTCAGAAGTAGGTTCCCAGTTACAAGGCCTACATACAATATCATTCATCCAGTGTAGACAAATGTATCATCATTACAGGTGGCAATCGTGGCATTGGATATGCATATACCAGAGCTATCGCTAAAGCAGGCGGCAACGTCGCTGTCATTTACAAGAGTGCTCAAGACGCAGAACAAGTCACCCTCGCGGTCGGCCAAGAGTTCGGTGTCAAGACAAAGGCGTACAAATGCGATGTAGCTGACACACGATCCGTCAATGAAACCATGAAACAGATCGATTCTGATTTCAGTGGCAATGTCGTCGGTCTCATTGCTGTAAATGTCTATTTCGCTCCTTCACTTCCAACTGGATAACTGAACCACCCAAAAGAATGCCGGTGTGTCGGTTGTTAAACCCGCTGTCGAATTAACGCAAGATGATTTTTCGAACGTCTTCAATGTCAATGTTTTCGGCGTGTTCAATACCTCTCGTGCCATTGCCAAGTAAAGCTATTAACTTCATTGCATGTCGAATTGACGTTGATATATCTATAGACATTGGATCGATACACATAAAAAGGGTTCTATTATCGTCACTTCATCTATGAGTTCTCAACTCATCAATCAAGCTGCATTGAACACACCTCTTACTCAGGTGTTTTACAATTCTTCCAAAGCAGCTGTGTCCAATCTAGTCAAAGGTCTCGCTGCTGAATGGGCCTCGAACGGTATTCGTGTCAATGCGATTTCACCTGGTTATGGTGCGCATTGATTCTTGATAGACTTGCATTCGATTTTTTATTTCATTTCCACAGTGAGGACGGACCAAACCTCCCATATGGACGCCAAGATTCGGGAATATCAAGCGAGCAACATTCCTCTGGGACGATTTGCAGAGGTAACCGTTATTATTTGTGATTGTTGTTTGCTGATTTGTTTTTCCTAGCCTGAAGAAATGACGGGTCAAGCGATTCTTTTACTTTCGGACCATGCTTCTTACATGACAGGTCAAGAATATTTTGTGGATGGGTATGTTGATCAAAAGTTTTCCTGATTGATGTTTGATGGGTTTTTTTTGGTCAGCGGTCAACAAATATGGTAGGATAGAAAATTGTAGATTTTCTTCTTTGGTTGTACTTGTACGCGAGAGAAACTTGATTGGGATGAGTATCACACGTCGTCTACTTTTTTGCTGGATCCCTTTGTTGTTAGTCATTGTTCGAATGGTGGCATCGATACATTGCCAGATTGTAGAAGAGCAAGTGTGAACTTGACGTCAGACTGTCAGATGACTGGACATCCAAATTTGAGCGGCGACTCGACATCAGAATGTCCACTGTGATACGATCAACTACTATTGTACTGGTGTCAGGGAAGCGCGTGACATGTCACAGGGATCACTGAAAATCGCTTTGCAGACAGCTGTATCCACCTATCAGGTATGTTTTTTTTCGCTGAAATAGGTTTATTTCTCAGCTCGTCCATTTTGACTTTTTTTTCTCAATGAAGAGTGTGGTTATCTGTCATTACAACATTGGTGGGCGAATATGGACGGGATCCACATTCACAGACGCAAGTCGAGTAAAGACCTTGAGGAGGACTTTATTATTCCTGCGCCGCCAAGTTCCGCGGTTCATACCCTTTCAATCGTCCTTGCGCCAGCACCTCCTGAAAATCATTTCTCGCACCCAGGCCGCCACTCGCGAAGCACATCTATTGCTGGAGCTCCAATGTTCAACCCGAGACCGGCTTCTGTCGGTCCTTATCAAACCACGTTCCATGATCTTCCAAACGGTCAACCGATGAATGGAATTGATGGATCAAATACACCTCCTATGTCTATTCCGACGTTGAAACCTACGTCTGGATACAATCATCATCATCACCATCGCTTTCGGTCGGTGTCTGGACCGTTTTTACCGTCACAGCAGCGATCACCGTTGGTTTCGTCTTTTGCAAACGCAGATGTGCCGCCGTCTTTATCGTCTCCTTCTATCAATACTACCCCACCTTTCCCTGTTCAGCTCACGTCATCTCAATCACTTCCTCGAGAAGATTTACATACAGTCACAGTCAACAATCCTTCTTCGACTTCACCAACACACAACCATAGTCATAGGCATGCTCGCCTTCACTCTCGTAATCTTTCTATATTCTTTCCTCGGCCTGGATCTCTTCCGACGTGTAGCATAGCTGAAGATGGTTCTCAGGAGCTAGAACTCAAGGCGGATATTGAAGCGCCCGTGGCGACTATTCCAAGTGCTGGTTCTAGCGTTCAATTTCCTCGCTCGGTATCTCATGGGCATGCGCCTCCTACCCCTTTGGGAGCCGGGTTTAGTTTCGGTGGCAGACCACCCGCGATGTCAAGTCCTTCACGTCCTTTAATGGATCCCCTTTCGAGTTCCTCATCCACATCCTCGGTGAAGATGATGACAAAATCGAGAAGAGGTCATCATCATAAACATTCCGTTTCCCATACTTTTTTTTCTTTTCTTGAACCAGGGAGTACCGGCGTTGTTGGATCGAATGGCATGCCTCTTTCACCAGCGATACCTTCAGAGTTGATGCACGCTCAACCAACATCGGCACCAGTGCCTGTTTCTCCTTGGACTCCTCGATCCACCCCTCCGTCGCGCCATCAGTCGGTATATGAAACTGAAAGTGGGGAAAATGTCGCATTTCGTCCGGCAGTGTCTGTCGTTGTCTTAGGGCAATTCTTGCTTGGAGCGTGGTTGTGGGTGTGCGGTCAGCGTATTGGTTCACTGAGTTGTACAGGGATCGGTTATTGGATAGTGTTTGATTCATTTGGTGTTGGTGTTGCAAAAGTTTTACCTGGATGGTTGAACTCGAAAGATGAGCTCACAATGGCGGACGTGAACATGAGAGAGAGGGAGAGAAAGGTATTGAAGAGGCCCTACGGGTGTGTTCTCATTTTTTAATTTGACAAAATTTTGATCATATTGTCTCGTAGTAACAAACGCGTCATGACCGTGTTCATGTTCGCTCAAGCTGTATACTTGCTTTTTTCCGCCGTGTATGTTTGCAAGGAGACGATCGAACATATACTTCTGGCTGCTGGAAACGGTCACCATCATCACCCTGGTGAAGATGACAGCTGGATCGGGTGAGTTTTGTCATCTAAAATTAGGTAGCTATGCTAAACAAAAGTCTATGCCTAGCATTGAATTTCCCCCACTCATGACTGTCTTTACATTTTTCTCAATCATCTCCACCGCTCTTTTGTACGATAACCATGCAAAGCTGATTGATGGTGCCTTTTTTCCCCTCCGTCTTTTTGTATAAAGTAGACTAATTCCATTTTTTTTATTACAGTAACCGGCAATCGTATACCCACCCCACTCGCATTCTTGCGTTCGCTGACCCATCCCTCACGTGTCTACACCACGTTTAATGCCTCTAATACACCACTTGCTAATTTACTATCAAATCCATACACCTTAAGCCCACTCCTATTCTGTTTAGCCATGTTCTGCATTGCTGTATTCTTACCTCCGTGAGTTTCTCCTTCCCTTTCTTCCATTCAAAGAGAGAAAACTTGATGGGGATTGGTCTTACACATACAGGACACAACACCGTCCTGCTGATCTGATTCTGGCATCCTTTATAGCGCTCGTCACGTTCAAAGTCTCATATCGTGCATGTACAGTGTTAGGCACGGTGCTTTTACAAACTGCTCCTGTTCGAGGACTTTCGAGTGGGAGAATGGAATCGTTTCTTCGTGTGATGCGTGAGGTACGCATATCTCCCCTTTTTGAAATTAAATTTGAATTTATTAAAACATGGTCTAACAATGGTTATATATTATTAGGTCGAACGTCATCCAAATGTTCTTCACCTTCCCGCACCGCATATTTGGCAACTCGATCCCTCTTCTGTGCTGAACGAACAAGACGGAGCGGATGAAACACTCATTGTGACACTCGAGCTTCACGTGAGACGAGACTTGGGGGACGATGAGATTTTGGGTTTGACGAGATGGACTTGGGAGAGGGTGGTGAGGGCTTTGGGGAATAGTGTTGTGACCGAAAAGTTGAGTGATGGGAGCGGATTTGGTGGTGTTATTGAGAAGAGGAAAGAGGGTGTAGAGGTCACGGTTGGTGTTGTGAGAGGTTGAGGTTGATCTAGCTTTCTCCCTTTTGTATGTTTCTGTTGTTGAGTGTCGTCTTCTTTTCAAATTTATAGTATATAATAGGCTGAGTAAGACATTGATATAATGGCCGCCTGGCGAAATGGCATCGCGTCTGACTACGATTCTTCGTTGGTATCAGGAGATTGCAGGTTCGACCCCTGCGGTGGTCATTTATTTTTCTGTTTATGTTTAGATGGTGTCTGTCTGCATATCTTGAGACAGGTAAGAAGTCCACTTACAGCACCCTCTTCCTTCTTGAATAAGGAGGATTAAGTTTTATAATCCATCGGTATCCGGTCTAGAGGAGGCCCAGTCCCAACCAGAGATCGATGTGATAAGTTAGGTCAAAACATGATGCCTGAGAATGTCACTAGTGGTCTTAAAAACAGATGACATTCGAGATCTCTCTCGTCTGCGTATGATATTGGGCTTGACACACTTGGGGCCGTCTCATAGAGAGAGACAGATACTACAAAGGACCCATCTCTGCCCGCTTTCTTTGCCTCTTTTTTCTTTTCTTCTTCCCCTGATTCTACTGACGTTGAGTTCGTGCTATGGGCGCTCCATGTGTGATTGGGAAGATCCTCTTAACCTTATCCCTGAAAAAGAGTGTTTCCGAGCTAGAATGGATTTGACATTGTCTTCCATCGGTCAACTTAACACTTAATAAACAGTGTTGACAAGCGTATATACATATACTCAACGGCGATCCCTCCTACCTGACCCGTTGCCGTTACTGTTGTATTATATCAATCAACGGTCAGTTACCATGAACTCGTATATGTATTTCAATTTCCCTGTAATTTTACTCAAGAAACGTTTAATTAGGGGAGTCTTCCAGCACAGAGGAAAGAAAAAAAGAAAAGAGAGGGGGGAAAGGAACCTGCCCATCAGTGAACTGATTTAAAGCAAGACCCTGGCTTATAAAAAATTCGAACACGTGTTGGTCTATGAGAGTGTAGGCAATCAATGCAAGATATCTGGAAATCTAAGTAATTGAAGAGTTTGACCATGCGTGAGTGATTTTGGAGGGAACTGTGGTTGGGAGGAAATGTTGACCATAAAGGAATTAGCACTAGGAAATGGGTGACTACAGACAGGGACATGTATACGACATGTATGCAGAAGAGGGATGAACAAGGCCGGGGCATATTGCGGGTGAGATCGGGTCTATGCAAATCCAGCATCCAATGATACACATCGATAGATGAATGAATAGGGGTTAAGTTTACTGGTCAAGGGGGGTAAAAACTAGTGACCACCGCAGGACTCGAACCTGCAACCTTTTGGTTCCCGTACATGGTAACATCCGGCAATCGAAGCCAAACGCGCTACCATTGCGCCAGGTAGTCTTAGGTGGATCCCAAAAACGTGACTTACACATGAAATTTGCATCAACAGGTGACGGCATTATACCTGTTTACCTTATTCACACTCGTAGTATACCTGTTTCAAAAAGACACGCTCTTATCTGATGTGCTTCTGTTCCTTAATATTTGTTGGGTTCTTCTCCTGATACAACCCCCTGACATGACCATTACTGTCGCAGAAGAAATGATTCTGGTGAACGATGTATCGTGCCCAGTGTATACCTGCTCCTGATCTCCTAAGAATACTCATACAGCTCCATTCCTGCGGCGACTTAGATGCTCACAACCCTGTCCAAAGCTCTGTAATGCATGATTTGGAGGACATTCTAGCTCTCCCTGACTCCTTTTCAAAGACAGAATAATGAACATAGCCCTCGTATCAGCCCCCGTTCTTCTACCCTTGGTCTTCTTGGGTTCTAGGGATCAGGAGCTCCAAATTTCCTCCTTATAAATAAAGAATTTGAGAAAGACTTTATTAACTACTGACACCTCTGGGCCCTCCTTCACGCTACGAACCTTTCCAATATCAAATTACAATATGATGAATCTCATGACCCTCTCAATGATTTTTCTCCTCGGTGCTCTCACTAGTGCTACTCCATATCGCCGACAAAACACAACAACAGGGGTAGTGACCTCGTGTACCAAGCCCGGTACAGCTGCTTTGACTTTTGTAGGATCTACAGCATATCAAATGCTTACAGACACTGATAGAACTCCCCAGGACGACGGACCGTATGATTTCTCGTAAGTACTTTGAACCTTTCAAGCTTAAAACCTGATCTAGTTTCTTCCAAGGCAAGAAACTGTGCAACTTTTGAATCAGTATGGTGCCAAGGGTACCTTTTTCTACAGTGAGCAACATAACTCCATGCTGAGGCAAGTTAGTGGTAACCAAGATAACTCCAGACGGCTTTAACTGTATATTTTCTTCTCGCCCTTGAAATATTTGTACGTATACGTACTAACAGCAAATTGTGCAGACGGCTGTATTTACGACCAAGAAAATGTCGAGAGAGTCCAGAACGTATTGAATAGCGGTCATCAAGTTGCCTCTCATACGTGGACTCACCCTCACCTCCCAGAATTATCTAACGAACAAGGTACAGGTGCAATTCATGCTCCGATCAACCGCTGATTTTAATGCAATCAATTCAGTCAAGAAGGAAATGGTGATGATGCGCGGTGCGTGTGCCACTCGAGACGAGTTGCCACCATTTATCAACAAAAGATTGAACTCACTTCTTCCCAGAGGCTTTGATCAAGATTGCAGGGGTCGATGTCTCATGTTTCAGACCTCGTCAGCAATTTAAAACTGCCTTCGATACTCCGATACTCACAGCTATCTTTCTCCAGCATACGGAGAATATGACGACTATGTGATCCAGGTTGCCGAAGAATTGGGCGAGACGGTTATTACGTGGGATTTCGAGTTCGTTGGCAGTGTTATCTTCTCGTTAATTCTTTTTTACTCATGTTCTTCAGCTCTGGTGACTCGATCGGTGCCAATGTGGACAAGCAGTTAACCTCCTACGATAATCTTGTTAGCAAAAAGCCATCTTCAATAATCTCGCTCGAGCATGAAACAATTCGTGCAGTAACCATCTCTAATCAGGTTTCATATATACTGATTTGCCTGCTTTAATCTACTAGAGACCTCTGTGTTCGTTCACTTTCTGTCTCTGTTGTTTCGAGCTGACTTCGTAAGACAGTAAAACTGTCCTTCCTAATGTCATCAAAAAGCTACAGGCAGCAGGCTACAAACTTGTCACCGTCGCAGATTGTCTGGACATACAACCTTACAAGGCTGTTGGAGTTCCATCTGCTCGCGACGTGAGTCGAAATTCACCTATATGTGATGGTCACCCATTTTTTTCAAGGCTACGTGGACCTGTGATGATACCCAATGATTACGAAGTGGAGTGGTGGTGGCAGCGATAATATCGATGTGTAGGACAATTGGACATGACTGAACCCTTGCAGTCGTGCCTTGAAATCTGACGGACGATATAAGTTGATTCGGACTAAGACATTCAATCTGGTAGATTGTACATATATTACGATACTGAAGACTTGATCCCAAACAAATACATATTTGTGCTGGGTGGTCAGTACATGCTACAATAAATAATCAAGATTACACGATATTGAAAAGTGGTCGATCACAATTAAGTATTTTTCCTCAGTCAATACACATTAACGCCGAGATAGTATCCCACATAAGTTTTTGCCCTTTGCCATCAGCTTCTAGTATGAAGGAGGTAGGGGATGCTACAAGAATCTAAGCGTCAACATATCAACATCGGATGAAATTGCCGACAATCATGCTTGGAATGCCCCACTTGTCCCGACGGATAGTAAATGAGAAGCAACAGCTAACGAACCCCTCTTCCATCGGCTGATCATCCATATCAAACTCCTCCTCTTTCACGTTTTCATCCTTCGACGGTGTACTTGCTGATGTAGCAGACGAGGGAGCAGACGCAGGATTTCTGTTGTGAGCAGGTTTGTATCGGAGAACACAGGACGTCAAGACAGCTTTCTGTGCTGAATCAAAAGCCACGTGGCCGTATTTCTAGGTGCAGCATGAAAAGGAAAATGAAATGATGATACATGTTAGTAGAGGAGATGAGGTAGAACTTCCGTCATGAACGGAAAGTGTGTATTAATGATTTGGCTGACCTCCCAATAATTTACTGCAGACTCCTCTGCCATGAGTTCATAGATACATAGTCGGCCCTATTGGTCCCATGAGTACGATGATTAGCAGATCTTGAAACTGTGGTACATAATTGGAGAATGGGATTGTACTGACATCGCGAAGCATGTAACCATCCACTCCGACTAGTTCACTGAACTCCCTGTTTCCTTTGTATATTTCGCCCGTCCGTCGCCACAAACATGCCGGTACTCCCATTGCGGAAAAGACACGATCATAATCAAGGAGCATCCGTTCAAAAGCTTCTTCGATGAACACGAGATCCTAAATCATTTTCTAAGCTCAGATAGGATTAGAGAAAGTTAGAGAACTTACCAGGTCTCGTAGTGACCGGGCAATGGCCTACGGAACAGTATCACGGTCAGATTAAGATTTGAATTATTGTCCCTCAGACGCTTCATACCCTGAACTTTGGTCGTAGGACGGAGAGGGGCTGAAGAATCTGTTGTTTCGACTCCTGCGAAACACTAACAGATAAAGATGACAAATTTTGAGGAAAACATCTGAGACTCACTGACTATCCATCCATTTAGATAACCGAGCGTATCCCTTGACGTAATTATAAGGCTTTAAAAGCCCAGCTTCATACTTGCTCTTGATGACCCGATTGAGGCGCTCATCTCTGGAGCCAGACTCCTGATCTGCAGCAGTAAGCAGAAATTTTTCTGTCTTGGTGGCCGAAGGAAGGATGGCTTCTGTTAAAGACTTTTCTACGCCATTGTCAACAGATGTAGTGCGACTATGATTTTCTGTGCTAAGAGGTGGCGCCGTTGTGGTTGTAGCTCCGTTTGAGCTGAACGAAGTTGATGACATGAGTGAAGGAGCGACAGTGACTGGCGAGGCAAAAAAAGTATCCTCATCAAGCGTTTCCAGGAAATCCCTGTGACGAGTAGTGAACAGACTTGTATGAATAAAACAGATCCTACGTACGTGAGGACCGAAAATTCGTTTCCTAGTGTTTCTGGTTGGTACAGGAAGTTTGACTGGGGTAATGGCATAGACCAGGCACTCGTTACGGGAGGTGCTCCTTGATATACCGGCACTATCAAGGGAAAAGTCCAGTCAAGCCCTTGAGTAACGAATGTAGGCTCACCAGGAGTAAATGTGTTAGGGACAACGGTAGGTGAATGTCTAGTTGCGGGTGCTTTATCGACAGGCTTTGTCCTACGTTCATCATGGCACAAGTGTCCAATTTCGCGCTTTATGCTAATACAAGAATGTATGAGAAGATAGTACGATAGCTGAGGCCCGTACCAGCGCTGACAAGGTCGACCTTCATCACAAGTCATATGGCTTCTCCTACAATAAAGACACGCATGGTTAACCTTCTTCCGTTTCGTTGGTTTCTTTTTCTTCCCTGCATCATCATCTGCCTGAGCATTTGTTGCATTCACACTGACCGCAGCAACACTTCTAGACTCTGTTGCGGTGGGTGTCGAGGACGTGGTTTTCGTCTGCTTCGAGTTGCCAAGTGTTGTCTGTGACATATGAACTTCAATGCAGATCGGGGTGAAGATAACAAAGAGACAAAACTGCTGTCGTCGTTGCTGATGATGGTAAAGCAGCCGAGCGAGTACCCAGCGGGTCAGAGACCCCGATCACCGCACTCAGCAAAATGACCCAGGAAATTTTCGCAGGTGATAAATTAGCTATTGCATTCTATACTCGTACAAGGGACGCTCGTAGGGATACAGCAGAAATACTTGAAAATATGGGAACTAATATACTTCTGTGCGGACTTGAGCTTGGGGTTCAATCGTGGTCATCTTGCTATTGACACTAGCGTCGGTGTGTTCCTCGGGAAATGACTGCTTGAGACTTTTCGTATCAGAGTCGGGATGGGAAACATGTTGCTCAAACCACTTGAACGACGCAACATCAAATTTACTGACCATTCGATTCAAGTGGGATCCATACCTTGACCAGAAACTTGGCAGACTCTTTGGGATATCTTTCTTGGGTCTCGTAGTCCACGTAGGTGACACCAAAACGGGTAAGATACCCATCAGCCCTGTAAGTTGCCTGAGCCTCATACTCAAAGGAAGACGTCAAGAAATCTCACCATTCAAAGTTATCGAGCAGACCTAATCGTTAATAAATTACTTGACGATTTTCCGGTGACAAGATAAAAATAGCTCACTCCATGGGAAATAAGCCCTCACATCGACACCATCTTCATTAATAGCAGCGAGAAGAGAAGAGGTGGTTCCTTTGAAATAGTTGACGCGGTCCATGTCAACCAACGCTTCTTCCCTCGGGAGGACATTTTCGTCTTTGACAGCAAAGCCGTTCTCAGTGACACTGGAAGCTGTCAGACGATGATTATCACGAGCGACCTTGTGTACTTACTAGATGGGGTGTTTGTAGCGCTATCAGACAAAGACATGAGGTTAGAACTTGAGAGCTCCAGATGCGAAAGGGGGGCATTACCTTATACAGGTAATTGAGCAGCTAAAGTAATTATGTCAGGTTTTGCTCAAGGACTCGTCTTTAAACTGCTTACAGAGCGAAATCCTTCCGGGTCTAGAATGATCTATATATTCAATCTGTAAAAGATGAGAGTTAGAAGTCACTACTCACAATCTTGCAACCAAGCACAGTGAGCTATGTGATGATGAGCCTCGATAGCAAATCGTCAAGTCGATGATAATGCAGACCTTGGGTACCAAGCTGGGTTCCATCAGGACGAACAAAGGTATAATCCACCAGACCCTGGAATTCATCATCACCACCACTTCCTTTAACGATAAATCAGCACGCTTAACTTGCGACTTCCATCCTTCAGTACTCACGGCAAAGATTTGTAGTGTAGGTGTTCATGCCATAGAAATCTGAAGATCCCTTGACAACTTTCCACTCCTCCTCAGTAATTTCTGGAAGGCGGTCGCCAAGGACTTCACGCATGTACGGAGGATAGAATCCCAGATAGATGGGATCCTAGATAGGCATCAAAAGAAATCTAGATCCAGGAGGAGTGATAACAAGAAAAATACATACAGCAAACCAACCTAACACGAGTGAGCCATCGGCAGATGATAAGCAAATACACGAATGGAATAGACGAACAGCATGACGTACCAATTGCAAAGTCAAGTGCGTGCTGAGCGGCATCGATATCTATTCAGATTCGATTGTTCAGGAACTAATTCTGCAACTTGGATTTACCGCAGACCTTGAACTTACTTTCTTGGTTATCGTCATATGGCATAGCCCAGTCGCCGTTCAATGTGATGCCAATCTGGCCTTTCTGATGAGGTTTGAAGTCCTCGCGGTACACCTTCACAGCATTGGCATGTGCAAGAATCACGTTGCGCCCAACACTTTAATCATATGTAAGAATGAATGTATCAGTCGTCAAAAATATTATGGCAAGCATAAAATTGGTGGACAAGTGCATGGGACAGATCTACTCACATCCAGGGCTCAGTTGAAGAGTCACCCTCCGGGGAGCGAGTACGATCGCTAGAACGTCCGGGTGCGAAGACACCGCGACCATAGCCTAGGATAGAGACGCACCACGGCTCATTCATAGTGAGCCTATAAACCAGATCATTGAACAGCCAGGAAACGATTGCCATTACACCATGCACTTACCAGTGCTTCACGCGATCACCGAATGCTTCAAAGCAGACCTACAAAAGTCAGTCTAGAAATCAAAAACTGGAAAAAATATATGCTCTCAACACACTCGAGCGTAATGGATGTAGTCCTGGACAATCTCGTCCTTGTTCAGCCAACCTGTATATCTGTCATGGAGAGCTTGTGGCAGATCCCAATGATACAGTGTCTGCCCTAACTCGTCAATCGAATATTCTAAATGCCCAAGGAGGATTTTCACTGACAACGAATGGTATGATACCGTTTTTGAGCAGTTCATTGATTAAATTGTTGTAAAACTCAATTCCCTTGGGGTTAATGGGATCGCCGCGACCACCGAGAGGGATTATGCGGCTCCAAGAAAGAGAGAAACGATAGGCCTTGACACCATATTGCGCTAACAAGGCAATATCCTCCTTCCATCGCTTGTATGAGTCTGTTGCTACATCTCCGTTCTTCCCATCCAGTATCTTTCCGGGGAGTTTGGCAAAGCCATCCCAAATGGATTCTGCACGACCATCTACATTCCACGATCCTTCAATTTGGAAAGAAGCTGAAAGAAGAAAAAGTTGTAAGCATTCATGGTATAAACATGTCACTGAAAACAGCAGCAGATAGTCGCGTGCAACAAGCAGCAATGAAATCCCCACCTGTTGCAAATCCCCACATGAAGTCTTGGGACAATTTCGAGCGGTTAGGAGTCGACATAACTGTGAACAGTACAGAGTTGAGGGAGCCAGGAATGAAAACATCCTCCCCTTTAAATCAAGGATATCCCCCGATATGAGTACCTTGAGATTTCAGACGTTGTCCGAGGATACTCCGACGGCTGTCGCAAATCTCGATTTTATTGTCACTTATTTTCTCCGCCCATGACTAATTGGAAGTTTTGAGACCAAAGAGGGCAATTTCTGTGCGGCGTTTTTTCGGGATGAACATTTGGTACTTTTTTGTGACCCATCGCGCTCACATAAGCGATCCTCAGTGTTGGCATTTTTGCGCATTTGGAAGCTACCCAGGGCTCTGTTTTATCATGATAGCGGCAAGTCCGTGGACCTTGACACTTTGCTTGCTTTCAACTATCACCATCCTGCCTCGACCTCTTATCATTATTCTGCTAGTAGACATGCACCACTGAAAAGCCCACCATGTTCAGACCAGCTTGAAATTAGTCGCAGACTACGAACAAGTTGATCTGATGAATTACCGAGAACTTCGAACCCAGTAAGCTGCTGGAGAAGCTATGAGCCTGCAAGACGCAGGTCAAGTTTCTTGAGGTAGTCGTTTCGAGAACGTTGTCAACCAATTTCCCACAACTTTCCCACAACATCGAAGCAAATTTTTAGCCATGATGATGAACTTCCGAACAAATCCCCTTTCTCACAACTCGACGGAGTTTTACAACTTTGCCAATAAATCTCTTCATAGCTCATCATTACTGTATTTCGTATAGTGCTCTCTGCCCCTCTCACGCTTAACTTTCAATGAAATTTATCTCACTGTTGAAGTGACAGCGGTACAGCGGACCTGATCTGGGTACTACTCATCAAATTATAGCTGGTGCTTGATGATCTCGTATCTCTTGAACAAATTCGACTGCTGGTATTGTTTGCTGACCATAAAAGGGGAGATAGCAGAGAGGGGAGGTTAATGAGGCGAAACCAAGTTAGCTAGCTTTTTCGGTGTAGCTCAAGGCTAGGATGATGGAAAAGGGTTTGCTCTCTGGCTTTTTTCAAGCCACCACAAATAAAAAAGGGTTTTTGCCAGCCTGATCAACGTGTCAAAAGTGCTTGATAGTATCTGAAACGTTGATAGTTTTCCAACTGTTGTTGGCCTAAACTTTGTTGAAAGGAGTGACATTGAGACAGACACCGAGGATATTCCGTGTGTTTTCAGTAAGCGCATACATACATCAGGCCTGTCACAGACTTGTTAGACAGGTATCATATGGTGACTGTTAGAATCTACATCATAATTTTGACCCTTACAATACTTACCACAGGACAAAGATAAATCACTGCTAGGAAGGGATTAGCAAGTAGTTATTGAATAAACGAAGGGAAAACCGAACTTCAAGGGACGATCTGAAATTTACTGTCAACTCTGGGCTCCTCCTTCGCCCCCTAGTAATGAAGAGTTGGTGCCATTCACATGCAGGTCCTAGGCTTGTGGAGGTGACTGAACTACCGCCATCCTCTGAAGCTAGTTGTATCACTTGGTATAATAATGGCTAAATTCTTGATCTGGATCATGAAATGGATCAGATCAAGTCTCTCTGGAGATCATGGTAAACAAGAGGAAATCTCTGCATTGGACTTTGACACAGGCCGTGTCAACACTTCAGGTTCCCCTTTGTTCCACGACGTTGCAAAGATCTTCCAAAAAAAGAGAACTTCTGCAGGTAGACACATACAACCTGATATGTTTCAAAGAGAAAATTCCCGTGTGCCGCGAACTTCAGTGATCACTGTACTTGCACCACAGCGGGTTTTTTGAAAAATCAAGTCTCAGACATAAGCTACCACGTACACATACCTTGATATTGACTGTTCGATTTCATCAAAGAATGGCTGCATAAAGGTCGGACTAGTGCCTTTCGCATCCCAAGAATCCAAGTCAAATAATCCATCAAGAACATTTTCAGATCGTCTGTTTCCAAAATCAAGTCGAAGATAAACTTCTACCACATTTCCAATAAACTGGTGTCTTCGATTGATTATGCTCATGCAAAGAAAAAAAAAACAAAATGACGCTGACTCAACACAAAATATTATAGAACTACATATAGATGCTAATTCTTCGATTATACAGAATCCAATTGTTTTGCTTCTGCGACGAATTCGTCTACCCAGGTATTTCAAACATTGAGATTTACTTAGGAGGTGGTGTAGGTGGGCCTGTCAAAGAAGTCGTTACATAACCAGATATATTCTAGGATTCTGCTTACCGAATAGACCTGGTGCAGGTGCAGGTGAAGAGGGCACAGAATGTGGAGTAGGCATCAAATAAGGATTCGCTGATATAGTCCATTGATTAACTCTCTCATGCAGATACTTTGCTATACACACGTCTCCATTGGGCCCAGGCAGGCAATTCTGGTCTAGCTGGCTCGGGTGCTGGTGCTGCAAGGGCAGGCACAAGGGCAGGTGCGGGTGTCGGCCTTTTACCTTTGATGGCTTTTCGTTCTGGACGCTTATGAACAACGTGCCAACCAGGTCTCGCTTGCACTGGGTCAGCTTCTATGGCTGGGGGAGGTGGAGGTGGTTCTTCGGGAGGCGGAGCCTCGATCTATGGAGTTACGGCCAGTAAGGGTCACTGGTCCATGATGGTGATTGTACTATACCTTGGGCCTCCAATCTGGCGAGTACTCGCCACCTGCTCCATGTTTGGACTTCACGGCCATCAGTTCTGCAATCTCACTATACATGCAAGTTAGATTAAGGCCATCAGATTCTGAATGCCACACGGACTACTGCAACTGACGACGTTCATCTCTGAGTTTCCCTACTTCTGCTAGTAAGATTCTGACCTCGCTTGCTAATGCCTTTGTGAAATCGTTTACATATCTATTCAAAAACGGTCAGCTCGAAGATAACACAACATACAACAGAGAAGACTTGCTTGTGATTTTGACCAGGAAACCCAGGAGGTTGCTTCGACATCGTCACCTAGTCAGTTGGGAAACCAAAGAATGTGGATAGATCTGGTCGTGGAAGGAGTGAAGATTTGCAGCCTGCCTTGGCCAGTCTTGTCCACGAGGCAGAGTATTTGTTCCAGTAGCCAATTTTGGCAGTTTCCGATCTCAGCTGATCTTATGATTGTTCTTAATTACACTCTGATATCGTCATTTGATGCGGTAATCAACTCATCAGTGAGTCTCTTTCAGGACGTGTGTTCTTTTTTTACCCACATTTGTGGACCTGTATTATGAATCACTTGGGATTCCCAGGTAGATTTTTTCTCACCTGGACATGTCCATATGTATATACTTATCTGATCATATGAATGACTGGGCGACCTTGTGAGATTCAGAGACTCATATCACCACCCACCATGCCACGAAATGTTATAGATTCTTCCATCCTCGAGAGGCTCGATCCCGAATACGTAGCATTTCACAACGCTCATCTTCTCGACTGTGTACCCACCGAGTATCGTCCTTGGGATCCAAAGATTCGTGAAGAACCAGCAGTCCCAGGAGCCTCACAACCCCGGGAAGTTGGATCTATCAAGGATTTTTCTCTTTCGAAGACAAGCATTCGTACCTTTACTCCCAAGAGCGAGCGACCTCCTAATGGATGGCCCGCTCTTATCTGGCTTCATGGAGGTTCGCTGGCTAGCAAATATGTTACTACTGAGCCAACTAATCATGACTTCAAAAAAGGTGGCTGGACTCTCGGTAACATTGATTCCGAGTCTTCGTTCATAACCCAAATAGTAAACTGTAACCAGTTTTATCGAGTGTTTGTAGGATTTTCACTTATGTCTTACAGTAGCCAGCTGTGTGGTTATCTCTGTGGATTACCGCCTAGCACCTGAAGTAAAATATCCGGCTGCAGTGGAAGACGCAGTAGAATCTCTGACATGGGTAGTGAGCCACGGACCCAGGGAAATCTCTATCGACTCTGATCGCATTGCGGTCGGAGGTTGCTCAAGGTATGTCAAACGTTTGTATCCTTGCATGAATTGATCTTGGAACCTTAAAAGCGGAGGCAATCTCGCGGCTGTTCTTGCCCTAAAGGCGGTTGAGCTGAAGATCCCTTTGAAATTCCAACTCCTCGTTGTCCCTGTTTGTGACAACACGTCCTCTGTCGAAAATCTCTGGAAAGATAACGAGAAGGCCCCTTGGCTTAGCCCTGCTAGGATGGAATGGTTCAAGAACAATTACCTCCCCAATCAGGAAGATTGGACCAAATGGGATGCTTCTCCTACTTTCGCTCCTGTTGAACTTCTCAAAAAGGCACCAAAAGCATGGTTTGGTATTTGTGAACTTGACATCCTGAAAGCAGAGGGAATTGAATATGGCCAGAAGTTACAAAAGGCTGGAGTCGAGGTAGAAATTAAGGTTTATCCAGGGGCTCCCCACCCAATTTTGGGCATGGATGGTACGTTCATAACTATGATTGTTTGATTGTCGGGAAGAAACTCCTACTGACACATTATTTGTGCTCTCAGGGTAAGTTCAGCAGATATTTTTCCGTGATTATGTCACTCAAGCCCTCAAGTGTTCTCCAAGTTGGGCGGAAATTGATAGCTGATGCTGGGCATGCATTGACCCACGCATTTGAAGAGTCTTCCTGAATCATGATTTATGATATGGTTGAATGAGATGAATACAGTCGGCACGAAGTCTGAAACTTGGATATTTTCTAATCTTAGGAGTTAGTTCAAAGTCTGAATTGTTCCACCATTCTTTGTTCCTCCCGAGTCTGTTCCGGGACCTTGTAACTTGACAATACCAGTGGGCATGTAGCAACAGCTGCGAGAAGCGTGGGAGAAATCTGAGTCTTCTGAATTCTCAAGTAATATGTTGAAGAGACACGAAGTCAGCCCAGCTCCCATTCTTAATTTTGAAGTATGCTCCTTTTGTACGCTCTTGAATCTGATATTACAATTCGACTCAATCTCGTACAGAGCATGAAGCCCTATTGACACTTTTTTGAGTGCATGTACAACAAAAGTCATTGCATGAAGTTTACATACAGAGCAAATAACCATGAATCGTGGTTACTGGACATAAACAATCACAAATGCAAAACAGACACGTTTCTCTACTCGCAACAGAGTTTATCACTGACACATTATCAACCGGTAATCCTCATATAAAAAGGCGATCCGACCTTCGCGGAGGAGACGAGATAGTATCCTGTAATATGTTGATAGCCACGTGCAAATTTGGCAAACCACCCCGTTGCAGTGGTGTTGTTTCAGAGAGGGTTCGCAACCTTGGGAAAAGCTCGATAAGTTTCCGAGCATACCCAAGTGTTAGGTAGAAGTTCATAGTTTCGTCTACAAATGAAATACTCAGATGTTGAAGGGGACAGACGACTTCATTTGGTTGACTCCATATATGAGGAAAGTCCAGAAAAGATTCCATACAATATCTTCGAGGAGGAAAGGGCGAATCTGGTTCCGGAAATGATGCCAAAGGAAAATACACAGGAAGGGAAAGAACCCGTAGGGATGGTGCAGAACAAGATATCAAGGGTAATATATAACGCGCAGATATTGTGTCGCCTTTCACCCCCAGGCGTTCAAGTGTTGGCCAAGCTCTCACAATTTCCACGATATCATTTCCAGTTATTCCCAGATGATTGAGATCCAGAGCTCGCATTGGTCTCTCCCGGAACGACATGAGGTCATTAAGAGTCATCATTGAAGCGTTGGTAATCATGTCTTCAAGGAGGAGAGAATGTAGATTAGGGAAAATGATAACGAACAAGGGAATCAAGTGAGCCATCTCCATCTGTTTTTCGGATGACGGTCTTCGATACAGGCCAAATATATGTATCGATGTTATTGGATTGAGGTCATGGATACATTTATGAATGTTCTCCAAGTTGCCTCGAAGTGTGAGGGAGGTGAGAGATACCAAGGTCTCGAACCACTTTCCAAGTTTCTGAAGAATCTCATCGCGCAAACACTCAACGTCGAGATCAAGAGTGGCCAGATTTCGCAAAAAGGGAGTGATGGGATTCTCGCTATGTCGAGACGAATGGGAGGGGAGGGAGACAGAAATAAGGTTAGGGAAACTCATTGCCCGTTCAAGGATATGATCCTTCATTTTTCCTTTATAAAATATGTCTAAAATATCGGCATTGCGGATTCTGAGCGTATCAAAAATGATACGCGCGGTGGAATCATGAGAGGGCGAATCGTGTAATGCTATGCACCTCAAGGACGAGGTCAAGAGCGGTGTGATTTGGTATGCATCTTGGAGAGAAATGCGGTTTAGATCGATGTGAAGCTCTCGCAAATTAGGACAAAGTGGACCGCCCGGTCCAAGCGTGGATAGAGCTTGCCATAACATGTACTCAGCCTTGGTAAGAGAATTAATACGAATGTTCTGGATACGCGCAAGAAAGTGTGAGGTCCTTGACTTTATGTGTTCTGTGTCGGCATTGGATATGTATGATAGCAACTATATTGTAAGGCTGGTGAGCATGTTTGGACCTCTGAATGATCAACTCACCCAACAATGAGTCTTATCATCCATTTTAAGATCGTAGGAGCTGTCGTTATATTTGTGGCTAACAACATTTACAATGGGTTTCAACGATAGCATCGACTTCCAATGCTCATCGAGTGCGATATCAGTGAGCTTTGGATGTGTCAATGCAAGAGCCAGAAGTATGCGCTTCTTAGCTTGGACAGTACCATTCTCGTCCTCAGAAAGGTAAACTCGAAAGTGACTGATGATTCTCTCCCAGACCTCTGGAGGAGCTTGCATTTCGGCGACGAACAAGCTCACTGTACTTATCTGTAAATATAGTACGTCATTACTACCTAATATATATGTTAAACTTGAAACGTACACGTATTTGATACAACACTGCCGGGACCCGCATCTGCCGATTATGTGAAACCTGTCAGTTTAGGCTCACCATAGTGAGTCTCTCCTCGGAAACAATGAAGCCCGAGTTTGTTTCATACAAGCTGTACATTTTGATCCCTATACGTTGGAATGTTTCAATAGATCCGGCCTTTGGCTGGTAAATGATCACATTATTGCACACACACAAGCCGAATCTGGGGTGAACCTAGTTACATAGGGCCGAGCAACATGCCAGATCGCTCACTCAAGACATTCGAGAGAGCATACCCTGTAAGGGGCGAGGACACAGAACTAATGTGTTGCCAAAATGACGAGTCCTGCTCGAGCAGCTCGCATCAGATATCATCGTAAAGGACACCTAGGCTCATCAGAAACATAAGGACGCAGCATTAATTATTGTTTAACTGCGTAGATCAGGCGAAGGGAGGCAGCTCTACTTGCTGCTTGTCCCTAGTTGTCACCGTGATATCTAGGATACAAATTTACAAAAATCATACATACATACATCATCCTAATCCCGCAAAACCAAGGGAAACCCGATCATATAAGAATACCAAATCATGCCTCCCAAATACCACCTCGTGCTAATTCTCTAAACACACCGCCCTTTTTCGCAATCAGCTCCTCATATACACCCTCTTCGCACACCTTTCCCTCCTTCACTACAACAACACGATCACACATTTGCATTACCTCGGCCTTATGTGTTATTACCACCATCTTCAACCCCTGACTCTCCTCTTCCGTCATTCGTCTCACATTCATGATGGCTTCGAGTACCTGCTTCTGATTCTCGCCATCCAACGCACTCGTGCACTCGTCAAATATGAGTAAATGAACATCTGATCGTGCAAGGGCACGAGCTATCTGGATCCTCTGTGCCTGCCCACCGGAAACTTCACCAAGAGGTGCTTTCAAACCAGCATCATCCAACCAATCGATATTAGCAAAACTGGTTGCACGTTGTATAATCTTATCTCTTTGAGTCTCGCCAGCGAACGACTCAGGAGAAATACCATAGAGGATATTATCCTCAACGGAGGCACTTTCAAACAACTGCGGTGCCTGAGAGACAACGCCCAAGCCATTCCTTAGGCGTCGTGTATCAACTTCCTTAATATCAGTACCACCAAAGCAAATTCGACCCTCGAGGGGCTCATAAAGACGTTGGAGAAGGGAGGCGACAGTGGATTTCCCAGAGCCTGATGTTCCAACAAGTGCGATGCATTCTCCATGATTGATACGTAAACTAAAGTTGTTGAGAATAAGGTTCGATGGGCGAGAAGGATAGGCGAAGGAGACTCGGTCAAAGACAATCGGGCCGGAAGTGAGGAAAGAATGGGAGAGAACTTTTGCTTCAGAAGTGTCTTGTGTCGAGAGCTCGGCAAGTGTCAGCAGATCATGCGTAGCTTGAGTGGCCTTGGAAATCTTGTCGGCTGTTGAAAACGATCGTCAACTCAGTTCCGAGGGCTTTCAAAGTAGAATACTCACTAAAACTCATCAGCTGGCTACCAAGCGACACAGAAAACACTACTAGACTCAGAACCTCTGTCATCTGCGAGTAACTATATCGGCCATCGGCAACAAGCACAGCTCCGACGTAATACAGAGCTGCCAGAGCAGCGTATATAAGGCCATTTGTAACGCCCATAGTTGCACCCTCGATCCATGCACCGCTCACACCAATTTTCAATGTTTTCTTGTTGGAGATATCAAACAATTCCGAGAATGGTTGAGCAATGCCCATTGCACGAATGCCCTTGATATTGCACACCACGTCATACCATCTCCTCATGACCTCCTCTCTCGCACGTTTGTTCCTGATTTCGTACTTGGAAACAAGCTTGGTCTGGATAGACATGATACCACTGAAAATTGGCAGAATACCCAGACCGACCAACGTCAACTCCCACCCTTTTGCCAAAGCCCACAGAAGACCGATTGACAGCATGGCAAATATGGCAAAACACTGGCCAATGACCACGGAAAGTAGAATTCTCGCATCCTCGCCATCCTGTACGATCACCTGGTTTAATCGTGCCGGAGTGTTCTTGGAGTTATCAAACCACGCCTTGTCTTGCCGAAGAACCTTGTCGTATGCAACAGTACGGAGACGGGTAGCCCAATTCATGCCGTATGATTCCATGAAATAGTACTTGAGACCAAGTAGAATTCCGTCAAGTGCAGCAGCACTGAGGACAATACCACCTAGTATATTAATTTTTGAGGTATTTTGGACGTCGCTGGAAACTTGAAATATCAATAGAGATAAGAGATAAGAGAAAATGGGCGTAAGACCACCAGAGGCCATGCAGATGAACAAGCCAAGGATGAAGAGGGGCTTCTGTGGAAGTATAGGCCAACCCCTGCGAATGACTTTCCAAAATTGTGGAGGCTGCTCGATGTCATCCTGTTCAGTAATTTTTTCTCTGGGCATTGTTTCGAGTCCAGGCGCGACTACACGGATCGCCATTTCCGACTTATTCCGACGCCTTCTCTCCCTCGTCGCGCCCATGGGACCAGACAATATGTCTTGTCCTATATCAAATCCGATCTGATCTTCTTTCTGCGCCTGTTTGTTATCTTTCGAATCTTGTTTCCATGAACTAGAAACAAAAGTCAAAGTGGGAGACTTCGGCGAGAATTGAGCGTCATATGGTCTTGCTTCACGCTCCACCATAGTAATAGCTGTCGTCGGAGTGTCAACTACACTTGAAGGTCGGCGAGGCCGATAAACAATGGTCTGTTCTTCTCCATCAACCTCTTCTACCTCTTCGTTGATAGGTGAGAAACGGGAATCAAAGCAACTAAAAGGACGACTGGAATGTGTTGTAATAGCTGCATGATCTGGCAGAATCAAAGTAGAGGGTTTGGAAGTCAAGTCAGCGACAGCATCAAACATCCAACTACTTTTGCCAAATAACAAAGAGTAAGCATCGTTAAGTGGAAATTGCCTTTCAGTCGCCAGATCAGGATCGGAGGATTCAGGATCATCGAGATCGTCGTTGTTCCTGGCTGTATCAAGGTTCTTTGCAGGTAATCCTCCGATAACACGTTGAGATTCCATCATCCTGAAGAACTCGCCCTTGCCTTCTTCGCACGCCTTGGAAGAAACTTCAGCATGCTCAAGGTCGGCGCGATAGCCTTGCTCTACCACACTTCCGTTCTTCAATACATAAACAAAATCTTGAGACTGAATTTGCGATAAATCATGAGTAATAACAATGGTGGTTTTGTTTTTTCGCCATTGTTTAATAGCTTCGAAGACAAGGATACGGGAAGTCATGTCCAAGGCTGACATGGCCTCGTCTAGATGTTCGTCATCAGTAAACAGCGACAACATGGGGAAAAACGGAACATACCAAGAATCAGAACGGTAGGGTCCCGAATCCGTGCTCGAGCTAGTGCTAACCTCTGTCTCTGGCCTCCACTCAACGCCACGCTAGTCGTTTCTGATGAAGAACCCAATTTGGTATCATATCCATCAGGCAGATCTTTCACAAACTCGTGCACCATCGCCATCCTACATGCTTCCTCTACTTTCTCTTTCTTCACTTCGCGCAACTCGCCTGGCCTTCCATAAGCACCAACTGCAACATTTTCCCATATTGTTTTCCCATCAAGCACGACAACACTGCCAAAACCCTGAGACACACCCGCGATCTGTCCACGAAGCCAAGATTCGTCCAAGTACCGTATGTCTTGGTCGTCCAGCATGATGGTTCCAAAGGTGGGTTCATACATGTTCATCAGCAAAGCGGCGATTGTGGACTTTCCGGAACCGGAAGAACCCACGATAAATGTTGTTTCGTTAGCTGGAAGGTATAGCGAGACATTGGAAAGAACAGTAGTGGAGGGTTTGGATGGGTAAGAGAAGGTGACATCATGGAGCGCAAATTCACCGTAACATTGTACTGGGGTAATCTTGCGGAGAGTTCGTTGAGATTGACGCAAAGTTCGTTTTCGACCTAGGAAAGGGGGACTTTGGATAGCGGCAGAGGAAGGGGGATACAGAGGAAGAGTTGAGGGAGAGGAATGAGGGGAGTCATTAATGATAGTCTCCATCAAAGCTGCCATGGTAAATTTGCCTTTGACGATAACGATGAACTGTGGAATACACATTGAAAGATTGGAAGCTGCAATCAGACAAGCCCAGAACGTAGCCGTGTAGTCGCCGAAAGTAATCTTGCCTTCTCTGATCAGTAGAGATGCAAACCAAGTTCCTTGGACGAACATTGCCATAGAGACGAATTGCGCAAAGGCACTGAACAGAGCCCACACTCTCAACAGACCCCTCACAGCCATTCGTAGAGACTCGAAGGCACGAGTTGCTTGTTCGAGCTCAAAGTCTTGGGCATTAAAGGCTTTAACAGTAGATATGGCGGTAAGAGCACGATCAATAACTGTTGCTGAGAAAGTTGTTTCTGATCGCTCGCGGAGAATGCGAGGGGCAGCAGCAGATTGTGAAAAGAATTGGATGAGGATAAAGAAAGGGATAGCAGATAGGATGACAAGGGTTAACACCCACGAGCGGATGAAGGCCAGAATGAGGCAGGCAAGAGTCGTGGTTAGATACTGGATGAAGGAACCTGCGGCAAGAGAAGTTGCCATTCGAATATCATTGGTGTCCCTGAAAGCAAATCAGTAAAGTGCTGGCAAATTGATAGCTGGCCAACCGAGTGTACTTAGCCATCATGCCTCCGGCATCCTGGCCATCGATTTGAGTGTCGAACCAAGCCATATCTTTTTGAGAAATTGAGTAATATATAGCTTTGCGAACCTGAATTGCATTGTGCTCTCCTGCCCAGATCCACAGGCTACTTGTTATACTACTGAGTGCGACTGAACCCACAGCTAGGCTAAAGAGCTCAAGAGCAGCCAGTCCTACAGCTCGCAGCAGGGCATCCTTGGCTGCCTGTGGAGGATTGGGACCCAGAGGAAATTTTGAAAATCCATCAAAGGTTTGGCCAACAGCATATGTCATGAACGGTGCAACTGCACCGGCAATGACGGACGAGGTTATCGCAGGCAAGAGAAGACACAAACGATGCCTAGGAGAGAAGAGAGAAAACAAGAGTCTTATTGACGGAACTGGCGGCTGGGCGGCTGGTAGTACGGGAGCTGTGACAGGTGAAATTTCTGGCATAAGCTTGGCTTTGAGAGAAGAAACGGAGGATCGTGGAGAAAGATCATAATCATCGGAGCCATTGGAAATTCGGGCCTCCGTAGAAATGGATTTCGTGCGGCGCATTGGCACGGAGCGAAAGGATTTTGCAGCATGGATCCATTTTTTCTTTTCTCTTTTGTAGCGAGAACAATTAGAAGTTGTTGTGCTCTGTTTGGGCCTCTAGACAATAAGAACATGCGTGACGCATGTTCACGCTATTTTAGATCGTACATGTCATACATGGTCATACGTGTGTGGGTACAACAGACCCTGGTGGCGCCAAGCATAGGGTAAGGTGGCAGGGTCAATCATTACTCAGTCAACATTCTGTAAAAAAAAGAAATTATAGACTGGATGACTTTCTGGGAAAGTCTGTTGAGAAATCTCTAAGGAAGATTTTCATAATGTGCCATACACCATTGATTTTGAAAAATAAAATAAAATCCAGTTATGATACTTCTATAGACAAAGTAGACGCTGTTTCCTCGATGACCCGGAGACCCTCTACATGGCTGTTATCGAGAATAAAAGGAGGGACGGAGACTTGTTGCAAAAGAATACTACCCATATTTATCTCTCACACAAAATGATATATCAGGAAACGAGATCCTAACATATTTTTAGTGTAGTGCTTGATAACAGCTGTATCTTTTGTTGGTCTGGATAGTGTGAAAAGGTGTTTGACTATGTCTTTGTGACCCAAAACATCGCTCAGTCCGTAGATACAACACAGCTCCGGAACACCACCTACAAAACATGACAGTGCAAGTAAGTCCATCCATCTCAAATCAATATGGGATTACGTTCTTTTCATGACAATGATGCTATATAGTCCAATGATTTCAAGAGATAAGAGAGCGAAACAAAGGGACAAGGACATAGGCTCCATGTCTAAGAGCGAGTGTCAAGAGTGTGCATGTGCATAGCTACAAAGAGAAAGGATCATGGCGAAATGTACGACTAGTCGATAATAGTATTATAAAGTACGACAAAACAAGCTTCGAATCAAGTGTCCTTATTGCAACCAAAGCCAAGACCACAAAAAAAAACAAAAAAAGAAAGTCATAGAAGACATGTGTGTATGCGTCGGAATAAAGAGTGAATGCACGTCCATCCCATAATAATACCAGTGTGTGTCCAAGGCCAAAAGATTATGAAACCAGGGTCCAAGCAGGCCACCAGCGACCATTCTATGCCTGGCTCAAAATAATTTTATCGATCACAGCATTAATCATAGTCTTGCGTGATGTCAAATCCACCCCGAACGCATCCTCCAATTGCCGCCTGATCTCTCTCTTCGTCACCGTGTTCAGATCAGCGGTTTTCAATATATTTTGCGCGGCAAGCTCTATCTCGGCGTCCGAGGGCAACCCTCCACCTCCACCGCGACTCATGGTCGAATGACCGTGGGCCGATCCGCCAGCCATTCCCATCGGTCCAACATCAAAGCCCTCATGGGCAGCAGTAGTCGGTATCGGCATGTCGAGGTAATTGGTAACAGGACGTGAAGGTGTAGGTTGATGAAGGAAATTAGCCTCACCCAAGGTCCGGAAAGGAGACTGAGGCGTGTTACGACCTGAGTTGTAGCCAGGGGGAGGGTACATGCCAATCTGGGAAGGAGCAGGAGAATGAGTCCGGGCTTCATAATACGTCTCACGGCCATAGATAGATGCAGTACGGGATTCGGGGTAGTCCATCTTGCCCTTCGTAGGAGGCACCCATGAACCAATGCTGTGGTTGGATTCTTTGTCCCACAACTCGTTTTCCTGTCAAGGGATTAGTCAAAAGTAAACATGCCAAGCACAACAACACATACATATTCACTCCAAGACTTGAGCGGGATAGCGCGAGGATCAAATTTACCTTCATCCTATAATGACACCATTATCAGTCATTTTCAACACCAGCAACCTCGACAGAATACTCACATGAACAACAACCTTCTTTCCGGATTCCCCTAAGACAATACGAGTCTGACCCCAGGAGAAATCATCCATGCGCCAGAAGGAATAAAGCGGAAGGAAGAACGAGAACGCAGGGATAGCAATGATATAGAAAATCATCCAACCAACCATATCCCACTTTCTTCTCAACACAAATACAAGCGCTTGAATACCATAGATAGCGGCAATCATAATGAGCGAAATCACAGGAATGGCCTTCCCAGCTGCAGCAATCAGGTACACAAGATAAACAATCTACAAATTAAAGGTAGAGATTAATCAACGTATTAAGTAAACGACAAATGAATACACTCACATAAGCCACGGTAACCGGTTGTGTAATCGTCGACACCAAATCAATCATAACCACAAACCTCATCGAAAAACAACAGAAACCACAAAGCTGATCCAAGAATATCAATTCTCCAAGATTATGCACCGTCGAGTTGATCCATCGTCGCCGCTGAGAAAGCAGCACCTTCCAATCATCAGGAGCAACCGTATACGCATGCGCATCCCGCACAAATTGGGTCTTGAACGCCGGGAAATGTTTGAGCAACAACGTGGTCAAATACCGATCTTCACCGAGGTGCAAGAGGTTCTTCATGTGCAGAGTATCAACACGGTTCTCCGAATAATCTTGGATCATCTGGTTCGAAATGAGCAGAGGCTTGTGGGTATCGGGGGTGCGGAGACGATAGAGAGTGAAACAACCAGGTAAACAAGTGACGGAGCCAAACAGGGATTCGAAAGCTTTGGCCATGTGATGAGATATAAAGTACTCATACACCTGTCAAACGCTTCAGTTTCAGCACGCCCTATATGGATGGTATCATCGCACACACCTGCATCATGGTAATCAACGACTGCTTCGCATTTGCCAATTCCGTTTCGCCACAAACACCAAGAAGCTTCTTGTCATGAATCATACTGTCGAAAAAATAAATCGCATCAGTTACCAACAAACGTTTGGAATTTAAAACGTACGCAGAAATCAGACGATTGACGGACATAGGATCCACTGTCGTATCAGCATCGACCATGAACAAATACTCATAAAACGTCGGGTTGACCCCAATCACATTCTTAATCTGATGGTACATCTCCAATTCTAGTGGGTTCATTGGCGCATTGAAGTGGACCTAGAGAGAAAATACAATCAGCTCAAACGACTCAACATCATATCATCACAAACCTTATTCAAGAAATGCATCATCATCATCTGTGAGTCCCGCTTTCCTCTATTCCCAGGCCTACTCCTCTCTGTCGGCTTTCCAATCTTCACAAGCACCATATACGGCACCACATGTCCCGCACACTCATACAACCCCGAATACACCTTCCCCATATTATGCTGCTTCGCTCCCTCTCCCAGACTCTGGAAACTCAACGGCTCAGGATCCAAATTCGGATCAGCACCAAGTATATCCAACACAATCCTCGGCGTAGGTCTATCATTCCCAGACCCAACAATCATCCCATCACAGATGACAACGAGCAATTTTCGTTTATCGTCATACTTGAGCTGCGCCAGCGAATCAATCGTCTTCCTCAACGAAGAATCACCTTCCGTGTAACAAGGAACTTGACAAATCACAAATTTATCATGATCCTCCGGTGCTCTCTCCGCTCCAAAGTTGATCGAAGCAATAAACTTGAACCCGATAATCGCCACCATAAGTATCGACAGCGCGAGCAGGATATACGTCGAGAATAAACACTGCGGTGATTCTCGATTGTCGACTTTACCAATGAGGAAGAGATTCCGGAGACACGTCCTTTGCCGATCAAGAACGGCAGAATCAATGTTCAATTGGTTGAACCGTTTCGTGATGTCCTGTCCCGCAAATTGTTGGAACAAACTGATAACGCTCCCATGCATAAAATTCGTATCCGCAGCTGGTGCTTGCATCCCTGTAGGTGCACGAACAGCAGGCGGTGATCTGATATATGTGCTCAGATCAAAAATGAGGCCGTTATAAACCGCAACAGAAGACCCAGTCGATGCCATATTTTTAATTTCTTTCGGAGTGTATCCGACAAACCCAACACGAGAGGTATACCGCATTTGAACCATATTCTCGAAATACCAATCCGGTCTCGAGTCGTTCGTAAACACACGGAAATCATGATACTGCGCATTTGGGTCCGTGTTGTTTGCCGAATTGAGGATAACATAGGGCGAAACGCTGCCGTCGATCCCATTACACAACGCGCTGACCTACGAAACTCATCAGCCCACCCTGAACAGACTAGCAGAGAGGATTGCATTTACCTGGACAGGAAACAGATTATCTGCCATCAACCCACCATACTTCATCACCGACTTCGTGGGCACCACCGACACAAACCTCTGATGCGTCTCCGCAATCTGTCCCAAATCAAACACTTCCCCCCTAATCGCCGTAAACACATTACCAGGATCATTCTCCAAACTATGACTCTGCAATTCACTCCGATTATACACATGCTCGGTCGGACAAATCAAATTCCCCAACACCGCAATCACAAAAACCGCACACGCACACACAAACCAGATTAGCACGTTAAGCGCAAGCTTCTCCCTCCACGCCTGTCGTATATCCATCCGTTTCATTCGACCAATATAAGTGAGGAAAGGTGTAGGTATCCACCATGTCAATAACCAACACAGCGCCACCCACCGTCTACGTGCTGCAGATTCTTTGAGAACTTCAGTGGTTTCGTTTTCGGCAGCCAGCTCGCCAGCTAGTTGTGCTTCTTTATTCCCCAACCCACGTTTATCCGTGTTCTGGAACATGTTCCTTGAAGGAGCATAAGATTCGGAACCGAAATTTGATTCTGTATCGTGATTGGACGTGAACCGACTCCGACCATCATATTCCTCCGATCGTAATGACTTGTGCTCATCAAAATCAGAAGTACTGTCGTTACGTCCATGGTTGTTATATAAATCGGCGCGTTGGAACGGCGAAGCATTCGAAACGAGTGGAAGTGCTTGCGTAGATCCATTCATGTGATCACTATATCCTCCCCACCCCGGATCCAATTCTTCAACTGGAGAACGATAAGGTGCGTACGGATCTGTGATACCACGCGGATCGAGACCAGCCTCAGCTTCTGCCTCCCTGATCCTATTCCGCTTTTGCTCTTCTACATCTCTCGAACGCAACTGATCTTCAAAAAGATGGAAAGTCTTCTGCGACAAAAACACCTAACCAACAGTACAAGATAAGATGTACAAAACAAGAAACAACAGAAATTAGGATCAACGAACCTTATGTTGTCCCAACACCAAATCCTGCTCACTCAGGCCCCACGCCGTCCTAGCCTGCATAGCTCGCATCTTCCCATCCCCCTCGCTAACCCCAGCGCTCTCCAACCCCTCTTTATACCTCTCACAGAACTCCTCCGGTGTCATCCCCACTTCCAAAACAACTCCACATCTCTTTGCCACCTCACTCAACCCGATACTTCTCACTTGCCCTTTCACAGACCTTCCTTCAAGCTGATTCGGTAACTGGGAATCATTAGGATTGATACAAAAGATATACCACGTCTGAGTCTCTTCCAGTGTTTCAAACAGGGTATCCAATGCAGATCGAAATTCACCTGCAACACAAGGAGACGAAGATGTAATTTGATTCTGTTGACCCGGGGTAGCGGCAGTTGAGGTAGGGTTCAAAAGACCATCTTCTTCGTCCCTCTCCTCGATATCCGGGAATCCAGAGGTATCTTTGATAATTAATCGTTTCACAGTTCCTTTCCTCCTCGTACTTGGCGTTCTCATTGGTTTGATAGCTTGCTGCGCAGATACAATAGTATCTTCATTCCTGGGATGCGCCTGCGTCGCAATTGCCTTATTCGAAAACAAACCTTTGACAAACGGGTTTATCGACCCCATTCCAGTACCATCATTAAGCGTCCCTGCAGTAGTGGCAGCAGCGGCGCCTTCACTCCCACGTAAGAGGGATACAAAATCAGGATTAATGGCATCAAGATTTCGTTCGAGGAAGTTTTCGGAAGAATAAGTGATAGCACCATTAAAATGGTTGATTGTAAATGTCGGGAACCCAGAACGATCAATCGAACCGGCTTTGAACGAAGAATGATTGCCCCATCGTTTCTGAAACGCCTCTACCATAGTTTGATCCGTCTTCTTCGGTATTCTACGGGCTTGATCATCCATGATGTGTATCAAACCGCCAGGTTGATTCTGCAGCAACCTAACACACTCTGCATTATCAAAATACGGTACTTGAGGAACCAGGTCGGCGATGCCTTCAATATTATACTCATTGACGTGTACTTCGAATAAGCGCTTCTGCATAAAATGTTGTAACCGTTCGTTTGCGAAGTTGATGCAAAACTGATCGAGGGAGTTAGGCCGGCTCGTCATGTTCTGTGGGCCAGGCAGATCGAAGAGACCAATGAAAGTTGAAAAGTCGTCTTTGCAGAAGCGTTGATTGATATGCTCGTTCAACCACGCGAACAACAAGGAATAAAGAGTTTTAGCGAGATCATCCCGATTATCCGAAGCACCATCCGGGTCCAAGAAGACCGTACACAGTTCCTTCTTGACAAGCTTAGTCTTGTATGACAAAGCCGCTTCCAAAGCTGACGCAGTCACACCAAGAAAGTCGGCAACGATTTCGAGGATATCAGTGTTCCTCACCACTGCAGCATCCTCGTTGCGATGTCTGTCAACGATAAATTCGAGATTGCCAAGGTGGAGAATAGCAGCGATGAGTTGGCAAGTCTGCGCAACGTGGCGTTTGGACATGCCGACAGTTTTGAGAGCAACTTTGAGCTGATCGAAACGGAGAGCATCGTCATCGCGACCAAGTTGTTGTCCTGGCCCTAAAGTCCCGAGGACTGTAGGCCCACGTTGGCCAAGATATCTATACATAGTCTTGTCTAGTAGGTGGAGATGCTGTCTCTCCTCCGGTGTCGCACCAGCCACAAGATAGTAGAAAATATGAAAATTTCGCTCGCCAGAGGGAACAACAGCAACACGGTTGCGCTCGAGATAGTAGTCGAGCGTCTTGATACCACAGAGGCGTCCGCGATCAGTGAACTGCAATTCTGTGTATTTTCCGAAACGGGAGGCATTTGGGTTGAAAAGAGTGCGTGCGTTGCCAAAAGACTCGATGACGAATTCGGCCGCGGGAACTTGAGTGGCGAGTTTTGCGCCCTTTTTTCCAGGATTGGAGACACTGAGCTCGAGGAGGGTTTTGATAGTGAGCCGCCGGTTCTCAGATTTACCACTGCCCGACTCGCCCCTGTGATCAAGAAGAAAAATTCATACTGATTGTCAGACAGAACCAAAACATGGCCGACAGAAAGAACGCACATGAAAAGCATGCTCTGGTCCTGGGTGGTCCTGCGCATGAGGTAATAAGTGTTGCTGGCCAGCTGAAAGATGTGCGGGGGAAGGGTGGTATCTTTGTGCTCGGAGGTGTCCCTGTACTCTGCGGCATACTTGTGGAGAGTCGAGTCGGCATTTGAGGGAACATATTTGTGTGGATTGAGGGCGATGAGACCGCAGGAGCCAACACCTGTGTAGATGGTGTCTGCCATGAATCTCTCACGAAGGCAGGCGACAACAAGGTCATCATTAACATTGGGGAGCGCAGAGAGATCATTGGCAGCCTCGAGGCGCTGATGCGCATTCATGGCAGCGGTAGACTTGCGGTTCATGGTGTCAGGCCCCTGGGCCTTGTAGACGAAAACAAGGCGGACGACGCCGTGAGTGGCTGCGTCGCCATCAGGTGAACATTCTCATCACGTGCTTGTCTATATTTACAACCAGGTCTGCTACTCAAGATCGGGATCGATATCTGCGCGCACCGACTGGTACATTCTGACCATGGCATGGACCTGAGCCCAGCGTCCTCCCTCAGTTTCCTCTCCCTGCACACACACACGCTCCAAGAAAGGAAACAGCCGGTCGATTATTCGTGCCAGTCGTAGTGCCGGCACCAGCGATAGTCGTTCATCTGAACTAGCCACCGTCAGCACCCGCAGCCGATGCAGAGTCGTTCTTTCTTCCTGCAACATATCCCAGGTTGAGATGGGAATCGTAAGATACCTGAGCTCTGGGCATTGCCCCGATAGCACCTGTAACGCACTGATGCTTGGTCGTGCGTTTTCTGTACTCACAAACGGGAGACGGAGCGTATGAATCTTACTCGCCCACGGGGCATCAGCTATGTCTTGAATATCCCTATTCGTCATTTCTATCGCGTGGCTTTCAATTTCCAGGTGTTTGAGCTCAGTGAGGTTGAACAGGGGTGACAGTGCGTCCATTGAAACCTCCGGGATCGGGTTATGTGGGTCTGGGGTGTGCATCATCCGGATATAGGTCACTGTATCTCGCCACCTGAGTGCCACACACGCTAACAATTCCCGTCTGTCCACAGGATCTTCCAACGAAAATTCAAACCCAATATGCCGCAATTGCGTCGTTCCAATCTGCACGAGAAATGTCTTGACAAACGAGAGAGGCGCCACCAATTCCAACCAGGTCAATTCCCTAAACCCAAATTCTCCTTCGCCTGCACCACTATTCATAGCTACCTTCGCTGCACTATCACCATGACTCGCCGTAGTCTGCGTTTCATTCCGTCCCGAATCGTGTACAGTCATCAATCCACTTTCCTCCAGATCCAGCTCCAGTCTCTCCAGCACCGATAACCGTCCCAAACTCCTAATAAGCTCGATCCCCACGTGTTTTCCCATCCCACGCAAAATCAAACTCCTCAAGCACACACATCTACCTAGATAACCCAGCGTATCCTTTGTCAGTCCCTCCCCAGTCAACGTCACTTGTTGAATTCTCGCTCCTTCGCACAGAAGTGTATGTAGGAACGTTCCAATGAGCTTATCCTCTACTGCGGTGATCTTTTCAAAATGCAAGAATTTGAGTGAAGGTGTGAGGAAGAGACATATTGAGGAGATGAGAAAATCATCTGGAGACATATGTGGACATTTGAGGTGACGCAAAGACGGGAGAAGAGGCGCTGAACGCAGTTGTGCGATTCGAAAGTATACGTGCATCGCTATATCCAACGAATCAGGGTCATGAATATAACAGAAACTCTTCACTCTTCTCGCATAATAATCGAACCTCTCCCAATCACTTTGTGTTACTTGTCCTCTTAACACCTGGACAGGAAGAAAAATAACACACCATTCGGCCAAACGGAACGACCAAGCACTCACATAAATTAAATCATTCTTTTCGAAAGCCCTTAACAACCTGAATAACGGAAAGAACTTGTCCAAACTTTTCCACAGCCGATCCAAACTCGGTTCCAACCAATACATCTTGTTGACCAACGCTGCATTCCTCAGCGCTTTTCTCTTCGTGAGCACCTCCTCTATTGGTAGGGACCAAGTAAACGGCTCGAGTGTGAGGTTTTCGAGAATATGGTCAAGGATGTCGGGTGAAGTCAGAGCGGCCAAAGTTGCTGATGTCGATGATGGGGTAGTTGTTGATGAGGAGGATAGGTCAGTAAGGGGAGATGGGGGTGCGAACGAAGTCGAAGCTGAAGAAGATTGCATGGAGACAAAAGCCAAACGACGAAACTGAGATATCCGAATGTACCTACTAACGGGATAACCTATTTTTATCCTGAGAATTAGTATACGATACGTTACGAAATGACCGACACTCACCCGAAGAGAGATGAATTTGAAGGCTAGTCAATTGTTGGTTGGACCCTGAACAAGACCAGGAATAAGATAAGAAACAATGAAGACAATTGCTGCTTGATTCATCTTTTTACCCACGCTTCTGCTGTTTACGGTATGGATTTACACAACAAGGAAGAGAATCCAGGCCAAGGAAAATAAGATATGTAGTATTCTAGATACTTATGAGGCCTTGGATTCTAGGTACTCTATAGTTTGCTCAGCACTACGAAGGGTCGTCAGCTCATCCGTGAATGTAAATGAAGCCGACGTACGTGGCCAGCCCTTGCAAGCCGAGTTGCTTGCCTGCCTCTTCGCGTGCTTTCTGAGCGTCAGCCATACTAGGTTCCAACTCTGATCTAGGTCTGCTTTTCTTTTGTACGTCTTTCTTGTCTCTGATCATCAACCGCAACCTCATGCCTTCGTGGCCTAGGTTCTGAGCACTGGTCTTTTCGAGGTATTGGTCAAGACCACCGCTCTAACGAATCAGGTAAGCTGCTGACCAGAGCGTGATATAGTGTGCACCTTTCGAATGGTCCGCAGAGCACGTGTTGTGACCTTGAGTTTCAAGTCATAACCCAGTGTTTCTGATCGTAAGCGCTTTGACTGCACATTGGGGAGCCAAGTCCGACGTGTCTTGTGCATAGAAAAGGGAACATTGTTGCCGTACTGTTTCATTTTTCCATGGAAAAGACCAGACTGGGACCGTTTGAAGGGCTGCGAAATAGCCTCGGAAAGACAGGCCAAGCTTGGGAACATGGGTGTGTGGTGCTGTTTGGGTCTGGTGTTCTGATGGATGATGGATGATGTCGAGTCACGTGCTTCACCGTCTATTGTCTGCGATGAGCGAGGGGCGGCCATCGGAGGACTCATCGTCGGCGGAGAGCGCGAGTAGGCGGCCGGCATCGATCGGCGAACTGGCGGAGCGCGCCACCCAGTATGAGTGGGACGACTCTCGCGACCTCAAGCACTGCCTACGCTTGGCGGAGTCTGCCCGCAACCGGGCAAAGGCTTATCACTCTGCAGGCGACCTCGAGTCTGCCTTTGTTTTCTATGCCAGAGCTGCTACAATCGCTTTGGAAAAACTGCCTGCCCATCCGCAGTACAGGTCAGTTCTCAGGGACGCTCAGAGAGATAATTTGGGCCTCGTGCGTGATTCTCGGGGCCTCACACTCCTGCTTTCTGACCCTGTTGCAGAATGGCCAGGATATCCTCGATCTCATGAGCGGACTTAAACCTGTTCTCGTAGATCGCTTCAATAAGTGGCGTGCTGCCCACCCCGAAGCCACTCTCCTCCCTCTATCAGACAGTCAGGACTCTCCAATGACCGCTGCCGATTTTAGCAAGGCCTTAAAAGATGAGGCCGCCGCCTGGCGTCAGTGGCGTGAAAAATATGAGACACAAGCCCAACAGGAAAGGCAGCGACAGATTCGTCCTCAGTCACAGCGTCAGCCCCCTCTCGATCGCCGCAAGCATGACTCGATCAGGCATTCACCAGTACCCTCTGTCGCAGATCATGCCTTTGTTCAGCCTCCCAGTTACGGTCATGGTTCCTCAAGTACAAAAATCGTAGTCATGCAACCTGTCAATTCGGAAGTATCTCAACGCAAGACACAAGCTGAACAAGGCATCCTTCGTCGTCAGCAAGAAGCCGAAGCAGATGCCAGACAAATTCGCCAAAAAATCGCTGTTAATAATGCTCTTCCTCGCGGACACCATCAACAAGGCTCTCTTTCAGCCCATTCTTCTCTCAGTTCTGTCAATAGTATGTTCCCTCACACACAAACCTCTCCCCTTGCCACCACACCCACATCATCCTACCATCGAGCCCCTCCCCAATTGTCCACGTCCTCTCAGCCTACAATCTACCCACTGCATCTACAATCCGTTGTCCCAACTCCAGTTGTGACCCCCGCCCAACAACCGCCACCACTCCAGAATCCACTTACTCCTGTGCGCGCTCGAAATGCAACACCTAGTCCTGTGCTGACGCCTATCAGTCGACAACCAACACCCAGCCATTCCAGGGCTGAGTCTCCTGTTCCTCATTATCTCTTCCCTGGATCTAGTTCGACCAATCTACATCGGACGCCTACGAGGGCTTCCATTCGTAGGTCTGTGTCACTTTACTAACCATCGAAATTGTAATCAACTCACTTTTTCCATCACTCATCCATTCGCGTGTCCGCCTCGACTTCAACCTAATATCTAATTCTTAGTCAGGGGTCGCAAAATTTCTTCAGTACAACTTCACCACCTCCTAGAGACGCACAAACACTTTTCCCTTCACTGATGTCACTTCATCAACAACAACAAGGGTATTATCCATCACACTATTCAATATCTATGTCCATGGATCGGCTTAAGCTGAACCACACCACCGATACCTCTCCTAGTACATCCTTATATAATCCGAATATTGGCATTCACGCGCCTTCTGGAAATCCTCCACCTCCGTGGATGTTTGGTTCACAAGAGAGTATGAAGAGTGCTGCCGCAGTTGCAACTGCAGCGCCATCTGCGCAGGGAATTGTGGATGGCGGAGTGAAGTCGAGAAATCCAGGGACAATGACGTATCAAAATCCTCTACCTCCACCTCCGGGAATGGGAGTTGACAATGGTCCGATGTCTCCTGGCAGTGTTCCGTATATTCCGATGCCGCCACCACCGCCAAACTCCTCGTCCGCTAGTCAAGCTTTATCGGCTAATAGACGTATTCCTCCTCCTCTTCCTGCACCTCCTGTCTATTCCCAATCTCAATCTCAACACCATTCCAATCAACGTCAAGAGCAACGTCAAGAGCAACATCAGCATCGAGAAAAACACCATCCAAGCTCTATGGGGAAAAAGTTGAAAACAGTGGTGTTACCGCGAGAAGTACTGCCTCGATTTTTAGCGATAGCGAGTTTGAACACAAATGCGAATATAGAAACGTGTGGGTTGTTACTTGGGAACGAGGTCTGGGTTAACGGTAGTGTTGAGCATGGGCGGCGGCATGATGAGAGTAGGAATAACGAGAGGGAGAATGTCGGCGAGGGGATGAAGAGAAAGAGTGAGTATGTGGTCACGACGCTGCTGATACCCAAACAGAGAGCAACGAGTGATACGTGTACTATGGATGGGGAAGAATTAGTCTTGGAGTTTGTGGATCAAAGGAGTTTGATCACTCTAGGTTGGGTATGGAAAGCGTTCCTCCCCTGCTTGATTTCTTTCTACGGAGTTGGAATGTACTGAAATTGTGACTAGATTCATACGCATCCTTCACAATCTTGTTTTATGTCCTCGGTGGACTTGCATACGCACTCTGGGTTTCAGAAAATGTTACCGGAATCAGTGGCGGTTGTGTGTGCGCCGAAGAGTAAACCAAAGTGCGTGGTGTGTCTCTCACTATATATCCCTTTGTTTTTTTCAACCAATCGACATTGGGTGCTGGTTTTTTTTGGTTTAGCTTTGGTGTATTTAGATTAACAGATCCACCGGGTTTATCGACGATATTGGAGTGTAAGGAGAAAGAAGCGTTTCATCCTCATCCGGATTTGCCTATATATACTGTACGTCTCTCGTGTTGAACTCTCTTTTTTCTCATCCTGGTGGATTTTTTAGGATGCGGACAAGGGACACGTGCAAATGCGGGATTCGGCACTCGAAATTATTGATATGCGTTGATGATGATCATGTTTTTTTGAGGACTGAGATTCAGTGCTTTCTCCCTCTTTTTTTTTTGCTTTCCCGTTCTAGAAATATCTGTTTGTTGCATGTATAGTTGATTCTGAAGCTTTTTTTTTTGGTCCTACCTCCCCTGCCCTCTCCTTTTCTTTGTGAATCATAGTTTGTATGTGAATGCTCCTGGCCAGATCGACTGGACTGCTGGAATAGGAAAGAAACAAGATTTTTGTTTTCTACGGTCACTTAAGCTGTAGCATAGTGATACTATATATAAACTATTCTCGGTACCCGAATGATTTGTCATATCTCAGTAGAAAAACTTGGATGTCCGAGGGTTATCCTCGGGTCGTTCACGTTGGTGTTTGCCTCGAGATTGAGTTGACCTACTTTGGATATCGTCATTTTTATTTCAACTATTCTAAACAAGGCTCGCAAACTTTAGTTACGTTGCTCTAGAATCGCTATAGGGAATTATTATCCACCTGTAGACACATTTACCACCTTTGGGTAGATACTTATATCTAGTTACATTCAGGAAAGCTTGATTACCATGTAACCTAAGTCAGTAAGTAACCGTGATTCTTAGACCCAAGGGGCCAGATTTTGGTACTCGGACAGCCAGAACCCACAAGGTGAAAACAAGGTAAAATCACAAGGTAAATATCGACAGATGGCCACAGTTGACAACACCTAACCCCAATCTCATTCAAAACTAAAAACCAATAATGCATCCAGTTAACTATCCTAGGAGAATCGTTATCCATTATTATGAAAGAAATTTGACGGAACCGATCAAATTCATGGATGTCCAATAACTCAATCTAGACCCCTCCACCACTTTTTTCAACGGGTATGACCCTTCTCTCTCTGGTCCCTGCCTTGAGAGAACCTGTACCAGCAACCTTGGCAGGTGAAATGCTGACCTCTCTCAAACCACCACACACTTCCAAAAATGCGTCCCAATCCAAAGTTTCATGGTCCCTAAATCCAGCTTCTTCGAGCACGTATTCGAGCTCCTTGAGTGTGATAGCTTCATATCCTGCCACCTCCTTGATATAATTAATGACATTCACAGTATAAATTTGATTCTTCTCCTCTCTTTGACCAGAAGTGGGAACTGAAGGAGCAGCGGACGTGGCGTATTTGTCAAATATGGATTTGAGAATTCCAACTTCACCGACTTCAAACCGTGCACGACCGAGGACTCGAATCCTTTCGCCGGCCGTGGTGACAGAAGTACTGATACTTCTCCGACTGTCAATGATTCCGACAATATTCAAGATACCCCGGTTGATAAGCGCATGGATATACCAACAACCCCTTTCAAAGTGTTCGATCCAGCCTCTAGGTTGCATGCGCTCTCGAACACGTCTTACAAAGTCACCGCTGACGTATCCTTCATCTAAACCCATACTTCCGACCAAAAATTCAACGGCATCGCGAATTTGTTTCTTGCGTTCATTTCGAGACCAACTCAGTTCCGTTGACATGATATCGATGACACGAGGGAGGGCATCTAGTGCTGCGCGGCTATTGAGGAAGGAAAGACGCATACGGCGGGCGAGGATGTCAACTGCTGAAAGTGCATATTCATATCTAAGTGCATAGTAGACTTCCGCTTCAATGACTGTGGCGGAGATGATGAGTGGACATAACAGTGGATAAATGAAAGAGGGCGTACAGGGATATTGGGGTACTAGGCGCTTACCATGCAATGGCCAGCTTTCACCTGTTGGCTCTGCTAATCCACAAACTGACCATGCACGATCGCCGTAGTTCTCTGAGAGATGTTTTGCTACATCCGACTCAAGACCGTACTGCAGAATAACGTTGGAATTTGGAATTGAGAAAAAGACGGAGTAGTACTTACGGTTTGAATCAAGCCAATGAACATGTTCCTGCTCCAGCCATCGCTTCCGACCAGCCGCAACTTGTCAGTAACACAACCACTCTTTACCTTGTTCTCCAACCCGAACACTCTCACTGCTTCATCAACAGTCTCCTCTGCCATTGCTCTATATGTTGTCCACTTTCCACCTGCGATTGTCAACAGGCCACTCTCGCTGACGTGGATCATATGATTTCTAACCAATCCTTCAGTTGAACTTGCACCAGGATTCCTGACAAGAGGTCTCAAACCACTCCAAGCGCTCAGAACGTCCCCTCGGCGGACCTTAATATCAGGTGAGAGGTAAGATCGGACTTCCTCTAAGACCCAACGAATGTCCTCTTCTGACGCTGTAGGATTCCGCGATACGTAAGCCGGGGAGTCTGTTGTTCCCGCTATAGTGTTCCCTTGCCAAGGGAGAAAAAAAATAACGCGGCCATCGGAGGTTGCGGGGTCAAGAAGACCCATTTTACGAGGGGAGTAGTAGTTGGGTAAAGTAATGTGAATTCCAGAAGAAGGTTGGACGACAGGTTGGTGAGATGGATTGTCAAGGCTCAGAAGAGTGTCAGTGAATGGACCAGTCGCGTTGATGATGCCCTATATTCATGAGTTAGGAGTGGGATGGGGGGGATGGGGTCGATCGAACCTTGGCACGGACAGGAAACTTGTTCCCTGTAAGATTATCACGAACATTGGCACCTGAAAGCTTTCCGGAGGCATCCTTGTGAAGCTCAGTGACTTCACAATAGTTGGCGACCTTGGCACCGTGTTTAACGGCGCTCATGATAAGGGCAATATTCATTCTTGAATCATTGTGCTGGCCTGAACGAAATTTGAACCTAAATATCAATTGAAGCAATCAGACTCGTACCATCATAGTAGACAACGGCACCGACGAGACCCTCACTCTTGAGCATAGGGAAAGTCTCTAATGCCTTTCCCTTGCTCATGACATAAGATGTCTCCATGTTCTCCTTGCCAGCAAGAATATCATATAACTTGCAGCCGGCGAAATAGTAGGGGACTTGCCAATACTTGTAGATGGGTAACATGATCGGTAACATATTTGATAGATAAGGTGCTGTTTCGAGGAATATTCGGCGTTCATGGAGGGCTTCGCGTACAAGCTTGTATTGGTCATAGTCCAGCTCAAAGACCGCCTTCTGTAGATATCGTACACCGCCATGTACGAGCTTTGTCGACTTGGATGAAGTACCTGTTATGAATGTCAGGAGCCGCTGGTAAAATTAAGTCATTTATTCACCCGCAGCAAAGTCATCCCGCTCAACTAGGGCAACTCTCAATCCACGACTGGCAGCATCGACAGCAACACCAGCTCCTGTTGCTCCACCTCCTACAATCAATAGATCGAATTCCTCACTATGATGTTCCCCCGACTTTCGGAGCTCTGAGAGCATATCGAGCCGCGAGGGCGGCACCCATGGTGATGGTGGCCGCCTTGTCTCTTTTGTGCTGGAAGGGTATGCAGGTCCAGAATTAAGGTACCAGTAGAAGCCGCCTCCTGCAAGTATGGTGCTCCCTGTTGCGTAGGCGAGTGTCCGCCGGGAAAAGAGTCGACGTAGAACTGACATAGTAACCAACGTCAAAGCGAAAGGCAGCAACAGCAGCAGTAATAAAACTTTGCCTATCCAGAATATGATTTATATACCCGTTTGTGCAAACTGCACCGCCAACTGTTAAACCGAAGTAAGTACTTCACCCACGTTTACGATAGAACCCTGTAATTATGAATATGTACCGTCTACGAACGTTTCGACCTAGAAATATGACGATGCAAGCGGGGAGAGATGGATAAACTTGTCATTGGTGCTCTTCACAATTTATTCGGGAGCAGGGCGGCAAGCAGTTTATCCCGGGATCGGGCCGGTCGAAACAACGGACCGAATCAAACATTTGGAATCACTAACTCATTTGCAACCTCGTTCAGGAGAATCAACGATGAAAAAAATAAGGTCGCAAGTGAATCTATATTCTGTCCATATTATTACTCTGTCTGGACCAATTTCGAATCTACCTGTGTCTTACTACTGCCGATGACCACAGTAGCCGTCCACATCCACCGCTGGTCTGGAGCTTGTTATTACCAACGTCCTCGTTTCTCAAAGCCATTTCATCTTAATTATGGAGGGGCAAACAGCAGGTGCAGGTCCTTCTCAACCTCAACAACGAGATTTCCCTGCAGACATACCTCCTACTACAAGGCAACAACACATCCAATTATCGCCTGTCATTGAATTTCGTCCCCCTCATCATCATGGAGAAGGTGAAGTACCATTTGATTCCCTGGATAAAGCACACTCCCGTGTGTCGATGGATTTCTTCGATCCACAGGGCGTCCGTAGGCTGTCGAGGACATTCAGCCGTCTTTCTGCTCAATCAAATGAAGAACCAACTCCTGAGGCAGGTTCTGAAATATCGGAGGATGTTTTAAGGCCTGGTGGCGACCGGTTTGACTTCGAAAGGGCTGTTCAAGTATATCTGCGAAAGTATGCTCTTTAAGTGCCTTCATCTCGATCTGTACTCAAAACCTTTGCTTTTTAGGCGTGGCGAGGCTGGCATCAAGACCAGGCAACTTGGGGTTTTGTTCGAAAACTTGGGCGTTGTGGGCCTTGGTGCATCTGCTAGCTATCAGCAAACCCTTGGTTCTATCTTCAATCCGATTAATATTGTCCGTGCAGTTCAATCGTTGCGCCATCCACCTTTAAGGGATATCCTCACGGACTTTGAGGGTGTTATCCGCCCAGGAGAGATGCTTCGTAAGTCTCTCTCGGTTACCTCGCATATGTTTATCCACTGAACCGCAAGTTCTTAGTCGTCCTCGGAAGACCAGGTTCAGGGTGCACAACACTCCTCAAAACACTTGCCAATCGTCGCTCCGAATACCACGCCATCACAGGTGATGTCTGCTACGACTCTCTCAATCCTTCTCAAATTAGACGGATGTACCGTGGTGACGTTCAATACTGTCCGGAAGACGACATCCTCTTTCCTACCCTCACTGTTGACAGTACTGTCCACTTTGCCGCGCAGACACGTGCTCCTCAGCCCAGGATCGAGAATCAGACGAGGCGAGAGTACACGAGGCTGATTACGGATGTTTATACCACGATTTTTGGGTTGAGTCATGTCAAAGGAACGTTAGTGGGTGATGCAGCAATCCGAGGTGTAAGTGGTGGAGAGAAGAAACGTGTTAGCATTAGCGAGACGCTGGCAACGCGAAGCCTGATCACATCTTGGGACAAGCAGGTCTCGTTTTTTCCTACACCGAGTCTCATTCTCACATACTCTCCCCAGCTCAACGAAAGGTCTGGATGCCTCTACAGCCCTCGAATTTGCTCGTGCTCTCCGTATCGCCACAGATCTCTTACATGTCTCGACCATAGTTTCAATCTATCAAGCTGGAGAGACTCTCTACGACATCTTCGACAAGGTATGCGTCATTTATGAAGGTCATATGGCGTACTTCGGCCCAGCCTCCGAAGCAAGGCAATATTTCATCGATATGGGATACAAGCCCGCTAATCGCCAGACAACCCCCGATTTCCTGGTTAGTGTAACAGACCCCGAAGGCCGAAAAGAAAGTAAGATTGACGAGGAGTCAGTTTTCGAAGTTTCGGGCCATGGCCAGGAACGTAGAAGTCAGCGAAGTTCGACGATTGGTATTGAGAGAAGGAGACCTATTCCTCGCACAGCGATAGAGTTTGCAGAATACTACAAACAGAGCGGGATTCGAGAATTGAATGTACGAGATATGGAGGATTATAAAGAACATTTTGTTGGAAAACCTGAATTAGAGGCGAGTTACAGAGAAAGTTCAAGGGCGGAACATGCCAGACATACGAGGAAGAAGGTACACCGTCTTTGTCTACTCCGAAAAGGTGTCCTGATATTCTTGTTAGAGCCCCTACATCATCTCGATTCCCATGCAAGTAAGAATTGTGATGAAGCGTAGACTGCAGATCTTAAGAGGGAACTACACCGCTCAAGTCCTCTCTACATTGTATGTTTAAATTTGACCTTATTAATTCAAGTGTTCTTGACAATGACTATAGTGTTTTCGTGATTCAAGCTGTCATCATTGGTACGACGTTCGTAAGAATGACAGATGCAACGACTGGTTATTTCTCTCGTGGGGGCGTTCTTTTCTTGTAGGTTTCACTTCTTCCTCAGGGACTAAGACCGATGGTCATTTCTAGTTCCGTTTTTGCACCAACTCTATTCAATATGTCAGAAATTCCGTCTCTCTTTGCACAGCGTCCTATGGTCCTTCGACACGCTCAAGCTGCAATGTATCATCCTATGATTGAAGCCTTGGCCATGACACTAGTGGACGTTCCATTTACTGTTATCACGATTACTTTATTCGTGGTCGTCATCTATTTTGTTTCAGGTTTACAGACCAGTGCTTGGCAGTTCTTGTAAGTACATCATATCATCTTCACGCCGCAAAGAAATTATTTATGGGGCTGTATAAAGTACATATTATGTTTTCATCGTCACAGTGGCGATATCCATGAAAGCTTTCTTTCGTGGGTTGGCAGCTGCCTTTCCTGCAGAGGCGCCTGCGCAAGCTGTTGCCGGAGTCTTGCTCTTGGCTTTGTCTCTATATACCGGCTATCAGATACCGAGAAAACAAATGATCGGTGCACTGAGGTGGATTTCCTACATCAACGTACGTTCTCTACCAGATTGCTATTACTTCAGGACACCTACACGTCATCTCAATAGCCGATATTCTACGCATTTGACTCGCTTATGAGCACTGAGTTCCATACGGTCAATGGTCCTTGCTCGAATCTCGTTCCTTCAGGTCCAGGCTATGAAAGCATCTCACTCGCAAACCAAGTTTGTCCTATTGTCGGTGCTGAACCTGGACAGGAGGATGTCGTTGGATCACGATACGTTGGGCTGTCATTTGGTTATGAATTTGGTCATGTGTGGCGAGTGAGTATCCTCAACAAACAAACATTCTCAAATTGGACTAATGGAGCCCCAGAATTATGCAATCTTGTGTGCTTTTGGTGTATTCTTCATTCTCTGTCTCCTCTCTTTCACAGAATTCAACACCTCGGCCTCGAGCTCCATGTCCGTGATACAGTTCAAGCGCGGATCAAGGTCCGCCGTAATTCAAGAAGCAACTATGGCCGTTGGAAATGACGAAGAGAAAGAGGCCGTGGCCAAGGAGGAAACTACAGTCACTGAGGGTGTCGAAGAAGATGAGAAGAAAGAAGCAGCATTGAGAGAGGCACCGAAGATGACGAATACTTTTTCGTGGCAGCATATGAATTATGTTATTAGTGCTGGTGGAGGTAAGACGCGAAAGCTACTTGATAATGTGAGTGGGTTTGTGAGCCCTGGGAAGTTGACGGCATTAATGGGTGAGTCTGGAGCTGGAAAAGTGCGTTTTGTTCTTTGTCAAGTATATCTTGAGTATGACGTCGATGATGATTTAAGACAACATTGCTGAACGTCCTTGCTGAGAGGGTTGATACTGGCGTCATAACTGGTGATCGGTTCTTCAATGGACAACCTCTTCCAGCAGATTTCCAGGCCCAGACAGGTTACTGTCAACAAATGGATACCCACGAACCTACAAGCAGTGTCAGAGAAGCACTTAGGTTTTCCGCTAGATTGAGACAACCCTCAAGTATCTCTGTCCAAGAGAAGGATGATTAGTAAGTGATTTTGCCATGATGTGATAAAACTAATTCATTGGGGCCTAGTGCCGACCAGGTTCTGCAAATGTGTGGCCTCGGCCCATTTGCCGATGCGATTGTTGGTTCTCTTGGTGTCGAACAGAGAAAGCGGACGACAATCGGTGTTGAGCTTGCTGCCAAGGTGGAACATTTTCCCTTCCGCCTGCCATGTGACTAACTGTACTTGCAGCCTAAGCTGTTGCTGTTTCTGGATGAGCCAACCTCTGGTCTAGATTCGCAGAGCGCCTGGGCTATCGTTTCATTTTTGAGACAATTGGCAGATAATGGACAAGCTATTCTATGCACGTCAGTGCCCATTTCTTCTTTGTGAATACATACTTATGGCATTCGGTACTACATTACAATGGTCCAGCATCCACCAGGTATGAACTTCAGAAACGATGATTCAAATGGGGAGATTGACTGTCACATTAGCCTTCTGCAGAACTCTTTTGTGTATGCTCAACTTAAGATTGAAGGACCCGAGAGCTGAAAAGCCTTTTACAGGTCTTTGATCGACTTCTTTTGCTGCGAAAAGGTGGTCAGACAGTTTACTTTGGTGACATCGGGTCAAATGCAAGCTCTGTGATCAAGTATTTCGAAGCTGGTGGCGGACGGCGCATCCAGCCTGGTGAAAACCCGTACGTGTCATTCATCCCCAACCTTCTTTCTTCTCTGACATCACTTCAGAGCAGAATATATGCTCGAAGTTGTCGGCGCTGGCGCCACAGCTGTTGCCAAACAAAACTGGTATGAAGTATGGTTAAACGCGAACGAATGCAAACAGCTGCATGCAGACCTTGAGCACATCCACATCGAGGGAAGAAAACAACCGCCTGTTGGTCGTACCTTACATGGGGCGTACGCTACTCCGTGGCTGTTCCAAACTAAGATTTTGTTAAGGCGACAATACGCAAGTTATTGGCGTAACCCGACATATCTTATGTCCAAGCTGACGCTTAATATCATCGGCGGGCTGTTTATTGGATTTACGTTCTTCAAGTCAGGGAATAGCATTCAGGCGAATCAGGATAAGCTCTTTGTGAGTAACACTACTTGTCAGTATGAAGTGGTTATTCATTCTATCAGTCAATCTTTATGGCCACAGTCCTGGTATGTCGACCCTATTTACTGTACCACAATCTAACACCGTTTAAGAGTGCTCCTCTTGGGGGTCAAGTTCACGTTCCATATATCAATGTATGTACTCCTCAGAAATACATGCTTCCAATGATTTCGACAGCTACCTAGATGCGTAACATATATGAAATCCGCGAACGTCCCAGTCGGGTGTATAATTGGTCGGCACTGACAACGTCGCAGCTTTTATGTGAGATTCCTTGGAACATGATTGGGGCCTCGCTATTCTTCTGCTGTTGGTATTGGACTGTTGGATTTGCCACTTCCAGAGCTGCTTTCACTTGGTTTGTATATGGGGTTCAATTCCCCCTCTATTGGACTACCATTGCTTTGACTGTTGCCTCTGCGAGCCCAACTGCTGAGATTGCTGGCTTGTTGTATTCATTTTTGTTCACATTCGTCTTGACATTGTAAGTCTCTACATCTAGACCTCTCTGCTCTACTGATTAGACCTCTAGCAATGGAGTGCTCCAGCCATACCGTCAACTACGTTGGTGGAAGTGGATGTACCGTTTGTCTCCATACACGTATCTCATTGAAGCACTCCTCGGCCAGGGTGGGACATTGTCTTTTGATTGTGCCTTCTTCAATGCTAAATACATCGCGCAGCGATCGGACGTATGGAAATTAACTGTTCACCCACGGAGTTGGTAACTGTTGATCCTCCATCCGGTCAAACATGTGGTTCCTTTTTGCAGGAGTATATTTCACGTTCGGGGGGATACATCACTAATCCCGATGCCACGATTGGCTGTCAGTATTGTTCTGCTCGAACCACCGATGAATGGATGGAGCCCAACTTCAATATCTTCTATTCAAACCATTGGCGGGATTTCGGAATCTTCTGGGGTTATATTGTGTTCAACGTAAGTCACGCTATTCCTGCAACGTCATCAATATAATGTTGAATAACACACAGACAATATGTGTTTATGTGTTTACATATCTCATTCGAGTGCAGTCACATAAACACCTAATAGACTTCAGTAAACGGAGTGTATCATCAGTCCTCGGCGTATTCAAAATCGGTAAAGGTGATGTTTAGATATGGAGACACCGTCGAGGGAGAGTTATTTTATATATATAAGCAGGATGTTATCCAAATTTCTGAACTGATCTCTACTTTGGTCATGATGTTTTAACCACTGCACCACTTAACCTCGATAGCGTGGAGCCTGTACATCATCAGGTGATGTTGGTCCCAACAGAAAAGGTAAGTTTGCGGGGGGGGATTAATACGCAGATCTCACAATTACGGTCACGATAGCTGATAGAACATGACCCGGAAGCCTAGGCACACACTGCTGAGACTGTTGAGCCTTGTAGCTTTATATTCCGATCGAGGAAAAATGTCCAAAATTGGAACCCTGAGAACATTTCACCGATCATTGATCACAGAAAAAGATCATTGTAAAATCTACATTCACGCCCAACTCGGAACAACTCCAGCCGATCTCCCCTGAAGCTCGGGTGTGGTCAGTAGTGTACCACTATATATCTCACCCACTGCATCTTAGCACCTGCTTTCTTGTTGCGGTATACGAATACAGAATTCTCTTCCTCTCTCTCATTATAAAATAGAATCGTTGGACCCATGCGTATGGTAACAAATAAACAAAAGCAATATGATTGTTGATATTCCCTCCCTGGTTTTGATTTCCAAGTGGCTGAATGATCCATGCTCGTTACAAGGTCATCACGTGTTGTCAGTTTAAATTTCTCTTCCTCAGAAAGACTTTAGTAGACTTGTTGAGTTCCGGAGCTACACCTGCTACCTGAGGTCCTCCAACCTTTTCATCAAACAACTTGATGTCGTAGCTGAGCAATATACGAGCAAGGACAGTCTTCACCTCGGTAACAGCGAAAAATCGTCCTGGACTTTTTTTCCACACGGGACCAATAATGAATCAGAATTCAAAACATATGAGTGATACATACCATGCTCTGTTGCCGATACCAAAGGTCATGTATGCCAGGTTCAAAGAAGTCATCTGCCATTTTGAGGGATCCATATCAACAAACCGGAAACCCTGGAACTCGTGAGGACTTGAGTAGACACGCTGGGAATACGTCAGAACAATAAATAGATAAGAGTTTTTGTTCAACTTTCACCTCGTCTGTATTGATTGCGCGACCGGCTACTCCAAACAACGTGTGTTTGGGAATGAAAGTCCCGCTGGAAAAAGTGAAGTTATCTACCGCCAATCGTTGGCTCATGACTGGATGAAATAAACGTGAATGCTCCGAGTCGGTGGAATGTCATTGATATCGGATGTCTCACCAGCATCTGAACCATGAATGCGTTGCGACTCTTTTATAAAACTATCTAACTTCTTCATTTCTCCGATCGAGGTCTTGTTCCATCCCTTTGCCTCAACAATCATCGATATCTCTTCCCGCAGCGGCTCAATGTACCCATGGTGCGCCGCGAGGCAATGGAGAGCATTTGCTAAAAGCTTCAAATTTCAAATCAGAAACGCATAGGGTCACGAGTCCAAGACTTACACCTGACGTAGTCTCGATAGCCGCAACATGGAGCAGAACTATTCGAAGGACGACATCACGAAGGGTACGGTGGTTCTTATCTGCGCCATTCCATAGCCATGTAATCATATCATTCTGTGACGGTGGTAAGCACTGGACTCTGAAAGTGTTGGTCAAACTGACTGAATCTATGTCCGGATTCTCAATGCCCTCTTCTAAACGCTTGTTAAGAACTGGTAGGATGAACGCCTCAATCTCACGTATCTTCCCTTCTGTGTCGAATTGGAGTCTGCTTGCAAGGCTATAAAATCCGTTCCATGAGAAAAAGATTGTAGAGTGGGACCAGTGGCACATACGGTCTTAGCCATTTCGGAAGAATGCTGAGCGCTGGGCCATCCTTCAATACGTGCACAGCATACTGTTCTATGACTTCGAGGAATTTTGCATTGGAAGCTGAAAGGGGATTTTTTCAATATACTAGGCCAGCCCCATAAAAATGAAAGCATACTGAGCTCAGAACCAACGAAGAATCGTGCGCTGAATCTTGAAACAATTTTTTCAGCAGAGAGACGAGTAGGGATATTTATCCAGCCTTAACGGGCCTGAGTATTCGTAGACGTAGAGATATGCACCGGTATATACCTTTATCAGCTCCTGCTAGAAGCATATCTAACGTCAGGTCTATCTCGTCTAACATGTCGGAATAACGAGCGCCGATATTTCTCGTCATCACACCACGGACAACCTGGACGTGGTATTCATCGGTATTTAGCCCCGGACCAATTGTGTAGTCGAGCTGAAACCTCTTTGATTTTGTAGGGTCAATACTATCTATCGAAAAAAGGCAGCAGAGCACAAACCTGATCGAGAGCGGCAAGGAAGGATATTTGTTTATCGCTAGCTTTTCTTATATCCTCCAAAAGTTCAGGAGCAGCCACAACTACAAGCCAAAAAAAAGGTGTCGGTATTTTGAAAATGGGGTACTAGGTATCCAAGTTTTTTAAGACAATGTAAGCGATACAATACATGCGCACCTTGTCGTAACCTTCTTGGATCATTTGTGATCCATGATGCATTGCCTTATAAACCCCTATCCATGAGGTGATTAACCCAGATGGTCCTATCGCCGGTATCTTTTTGAGCTGTGGTCCTCTTCAGAAGCCAGGCATAGTCATAATGTTGAATATAATACATACAGCTGAGTCTCTCCTTTGTATCAAAGCCAAGGCATAGCAGGAAACAGCGAGTCCAAATGCTGCTGGATAAGTGAGATCAGTGAGAAGCATGTTGCTCAAGTTGCAATGTCTGTTAAAGAAGCACTCAGTCCCTGAATCTGAATGCACGGAACTATAATATATTTTGTTGGAATATCGAGCACTACCCTAAGAATACGTTAGGGTTTCATTTCCTGATGATCAGATCCATCATTTGATGATGGTAGTCAGAGATAAATACAGATGAGACTCGTTGCGCGTTTGCAGCGAGTTTCCGCTCCTCTCCTTCTTTAAATCTCTTCCTGTCAAAGAAGCACATCTAATAATCTGCTTCAGTACTTGAATGGACAGAAGTAAGGTGTACAGCCTAAAGTATGAGGGTAAAACTGTCTGTTGACTAAGTGACATAGATGATCACAGATCAAGGGTAATGCGACTGGTCTTGACGCGACAGACAGTTGAGCATAGTTGGGCTGATCATTGCCAAGTGACAGATCACTATGTCATCACATCTGCCTTAAACATCCACTCAAAGCCCTTCTCTGGACGAACCCACAGACCAGGAGAGGACGTTATCGTATTCATTCATTTATTTTTTGCTCCTGCTACAGTATCACACCTTGTTTAATTGTACTGATAAATAGACACATAGCAAGTGCATAGATCCGATCTGTGTTGCTGAAGTCAGATTCATTTTTCTTCTTCCTTTATGGTCAGCACATTTAACAACACCATCCTTTAGGGCTAAAAAGCCTTACCTATTCTTAACACAGGCATTCTGAAATAGTGGCCTAGATGTCAAATCACCAGTGTGGTGCCACGCTGAAGAGCACATGGTTGCTGCGCGACTCAGATGACTTGACGCCAGAATGCCCGATACTGTAGTTAAGCAAAGAATTATAGGAAGAGAATTTCCAGATACAGAAATTAAACAACATCCAACAGGTTTCTTCGAGTGTTGTATCATAGTCTGGAAGCTAAACAGGGCTCGACAAGGGACAGTTTAAGAAGAATTCAAAAATTCAATTTTTGACAGAAATATTACTAAGGATGTCTCTACGCAAAAGCAGCCCGCTCTGTCTTACTAGGCTCGCCAAAGCCGTGGCTTTGGTCATTTACAAATGAACGTGTACATTGTGCCATTGTGATGGAACTGTTGTGTACGTCCACATCAACGACTAGACATTGATAAAAGAGGTTGAAAAACTTACGCTCGTGAGATGGGATCTGTTTGATAGAAATTGGAAATAGGCTTCTTGAAAGTAGCACCGCCAATCTTGGCACCTGCTGTCCTATCCTGAATCGCCTTAATGCCCATCAATGCAATCTCAGATGATGTCTTCTCCGTAATATCATATCTCACAAGTGCTGGTGAGATTTCCCACATCCTATCCCTCAGCTCTAAAATGTCATCATACGGCAGCGCAGTACCTATCACCTCCGAGAGCGCACGGATGATCTTCCAATCTTCACGAGCAGCACCGGGTGGACTGACAGCTGCACGGCCTTGCTGCACACGGCCCTCAGTGTTTACCCACGTTGTTCCCTTTTCAGTGTACGCTGAAGCTGGCAGGCAAACATCTGCCAGCTGAGCGCCAATGTCACCGTGATGGCCGTGATAAACAACAAATGCATTCTGGGGAATCGACTTGGGATCGACTTCATCAGCATTAAGGAGATAAATAAACTTAGGTTTCGTTTGTGAAGCAGCACGAGAGGGAGTGAAGCCAATCTCGTAGCAAGCGGCGCGGGAAGCCGCTCTCTGTAGGATACTAAAGCCGTTCCAGTCGGGAGTGATGAGACGAGCTTGTTCTTTCTCCACAAGTTTGGCGAGTGTGTTATAGACACTAGCAGCATCAGAATGTTCTGAGACAGCGCTACCAACAATGATCAAAGGCTTCCTCGCCTCCTTCCATTTCTTGGTGAAAGCACTCTCAGGCGCTTTACCTGAAGTAAATATTTCTAGTGCATGGGCATCACCGCCAAGATACTCGTAGCCATAATTAGTATCAACACGTTCACCAATCAAACCAACTTCGAGAGGTGTGTGCAGCCAACTCTTGCGGATACGAGAGTTGAGGACAGCGGCTTCGTGTCTGGGGTTGGTACCAACCAAAAGGATAGCATCAGCCTCTTCGATGCCAGAAATAGTGGCATTAAAGAGGTAGTTGGAGCGTATATCGACGCCATGCACAGGAGGTAGATGACCATTGGTCTGATCAAGGATGAGGTTGTCGGAGTCGAGGCGATTCATGAGGTCTTTGAGTGAAACCAGCGATTCCGTGTCGGCGAGATGGCCAGCGACAGCCTGGATTTCGTTCCTTGTGGCCCCAGAAGTTTTAAGACCCTCGGCTATGGCAGTCAGTGCCTCCTCCCAAGTGGCAGCAACAAATCGATCGCCTTCTTTCACTAAGGGAGTCGTTAGACGCTGGAATTTGAGGCCGTCATATGAATATCGCGTCTTGTCGTTGATCCACTCCTCATTAACATCGTCATTCGTCTTGGGTTGTATCCGCATAACCTGGACACCACGAGAGTCAATACGAATGTTTGAACCAACGGCATCCATAACATCAATGCTTTCAGTATTCTTGAGCTCCCACGGTCGGGCATTATACGCGTATGGTTTGCTCGTAAGGGCACCAACAGGACAAAGATCGACAATATTCCCGGATAGTTCGGAATTCATCGTCTTCTCGACGTAGGTGCCGATTTGCATGTCATTACCTCGGCCAGAGGTACCGAGTTCTTCAACACCAGCGACTTCGTTAGCGAAACGCACACACCGTGTACATTGGATACAGCGATTCATAGAGGTCTTGACAAGGGGGCCAAGATCCTTGTTTTCAACAGCACGCTTGCCAGTAATCTCATGAAAGCGTGAGCGGTCGGCACCATACCGCATAGACTGGTCTTGAAGATCACATTCTCCACCTTGGTCGCAGATAGGACAGTCAAGAGGGTGGTTGGCTAGAAGAAATTCCATGACACCCTCTCTGTATTCAAGTCACATAGTGAGTAGGAAATGGAGAAGATGAAATAGAAGGTCACCTCGCTTCGTGCACCAGTGGGGTGTTGGTAAAAACCTTCGAGCCAGGCATAGCGGGCATCGCACTGCCAATTCATGAATTAAGCTGACATATACGGGAAAGCAAACACACACCAAGACGCCACGGGTTTCGGAGATCTCTCAACCTCAACTAAACACATACGACAATTTCCAGCAATTGCGAGCCTGTCCAAAATGTTGGCAGGAGACAAGTAAGATGGATTGATGAAACGGACCTATCATGGTAACAGAATCTTTACGCAAGAACCTTCAGCTGTTTTCTGAGTAGGAAGAAAAACAAAACATACCTTGGTATTGTTGCGCCAGCAGCTTCACAAGCTTGTATCAGAGCAGAACCTTGAGAGATGTGCTGAGAAGAAAGAGATATGACCACAGATAATAGATCCACCTTGAGGGACTGTAACTTCTTTTCCATCCACCGTTAACGTTATATTTGCATGGCGCGTTGAGGAAGATGTGAGAGAACGTCGGCCTGGAAATTCCGGTTAACAACAAGATTTCGATATAGGCGTTCCCGACACACCAGTATTTGCGGCTTTTCCGAGAATTCCCGTGGAGGAAGATTTAGACACAGTAGAGACAATGCGCAGCATCTGAGCCTCCACTGCTGTTGTGAAGAGAGAGTAGCAGTAGAAAGCAAGCAGCTACGATGTAATTCGGGACCTCCAATGTCGGTCACGCCCGCCATCTGTCACCGTCCCCTAATTTCCATAAGCGGAGTTTGAAGATATGACGTTAAATGGATATATTACCAAATGGATTTATAATCAACTCCAATGAGTTGGAAACTCGTATTTATTACTTTAATGTACAGAACGATACTAAACCCAAGGGATTTTGGTCACAGCACTTCAAACTCGTCCTGAGCGTAAACAGGTCTTCTACAATTATCATCTGCTCTCGAAGCTTGACAAAGCAGCACAAGCTGCCAGACTATCTCCCAAGTTTTTATTCGACTGTTTGAAGTTAGCTCTTCCATTTCTGGAAACAATGCATTCAGATATCGAGCAATTTGAATAAAATGGGGCAGATTGGAAAGATCTTTGACGCTCCAGCAGGACCCCCACCCAGAATTTTGAGAAGGCAAATCAAGAATATCCAATGACTTGAGGGGGTGAGTAAAAACCCGTTTTCCTTTCGTAGAAGGTGCTTTGCTCGTGTCTATACCAACGTTGAGCGTCTTCAAATGAGGTGCAGAAAGCACCATTAAGGAGAGGAGTGGAAATGTGATTGTCACAGTCAAGTGGAGTGTATCCAGATGGTACCATACAGTAGGAGACTTAAGTGCATGTTCAAGGCCATCGAATGGACAGTTGGATACGTGGATTTTTTCAAGCATCAACATACCAGATAGCTGGGAATAGTCAATGCATGCATCATACGGCGGAGTGATGGTGATTTCCCGAAGGAAGTCTCCCCAACGCAATGATAATGTGTGTAACATGCTTCCAAAATCACACACGTTTACATTCTCTGCTTCCAAGGGTTTCTTGCCGTGTTGGTCGCATTTCACACCTTTAGCTCCAACTTCAATGGCCAGACTAGTTATATGTTGTGATCCGAGAGATTGAACGAAGTCTACGACCGCCATGAGAGGTCCAGAAATGTGCAGTTTCCCTAGCGATACAAGGAAATCCGGCAATGAAGTGATGGGGTTGGGTAAACGAGTATATGAGGAGCAGGAAAGTCCGAGGGTGAGACTTTCGAGAGCAAGAGGACGAAATTCTTGAAAGCTGCCCCCTTGGATAGGTGAAATGCTGGGAGTACGGAGATTATCGAGGAGTGAAATACCCTCTAACAACGATATCGGCATGATAATGCCTTGTGTTATATGGAGGTGTTCTACTTCCTGAGACCACTCAGAAAAATCGCAAACGAGCTTTTAAGTACTACAGAGGCTGTAGTAACTGGAATGGTAGGATGTTTTGTGTTGAGAAGTTGGATTGTTTGGAGGTTTGGAGAGAGAAAGAGAGAAAAATAGTCAACCAGCCCATGATAATTTTCTATGCAGAGCCTTTTCAATTGAGGAAACAATGGTTTCCCTCTCAGTTGCTGCAGAAGTCGAATATAAGTCGCCGAAGAAATTTTGAGGGCCTCTTCACTTCCCTGAGAATTAAGCTCGAGGATTTCAACAGATGATGCGAAACTCATGCTCGATTCCCAGGCTTCCTGCGTTGGACGGTCCTCAAGCATCTACAAAACATTTACCAAGTCCTCAATAGTACTTTAGCCTCTCTACTCACATATTGTTTATTGTGTTTTCGACATCCAAGTTTTTCAAAAAGTGTCAAGAGAGAAGAAAGACGCAGCTCCTCCTCATTTGTGACCAAGTATGGCTCTGGAGAATCAAGAGTTATATGAGTCTCCAATGAGGAAATAGAGGAGGAAGAGGCTCCAGGCATGATTCAGGACGGCCCACATACAACCATAACGTATAAAAACCCTTCCCAAGCGTGTGGGATCAATTTGAATCTGACAGCAAGTATTTGAGAAGCCACCTCTGTACTGTCTGAAGTGAAGCGGTGACAGGCGGGTTTCTCCTTGACGACTAGTGTTAGTCAAATCCTAGGGATGGAGCGAAAGTAAACTTGGAGGCTGAGGATTGACGGATAACCTTGTCACATAGTCGGAGAGACATTAGTTGAAGTGAAATGAATCGAACGTTGCAGGATGAATCGATCAGTGTATGACTTCTCATCCCCTCTTTCTCTCCTTAAACACCCTCCCACTTGGTAGCAGTTCTTTACACTTGCTCCAAAAATTCGCAGACTCTTGACTCCTGAACCTCGATCGGCTGGCTGTTAGAGCAGAAGCCATTACAACACTTGCATTTGACTGAAGACCGTGATCTCTGGCCGTCGATCGATTATCATTGATGGCAGCGGTACAAAGTGTCATTGATCCGATTCTGATCTACGATATTGATTTCAAACTAGTCACTTAAACCTAGTCCTGAGCGCAAAGTGGTCTTCTACAATTTTCATCTGCTCTCGTGGTTTGACAAAGCACCATAAGCTGCCAGACTATCTCCCAAGTTCTGATTCGACTTGTCGAAGTTAGCTCTCTCATGGCTGGGAATAATGCATCCAAATATCGAGCAATTTGAATACAAGAGGGAAGATCCGAAGGGTCGTTGGGGCTCCACCAAAGAGCCGATCCAGAATTCGGAGAATGCGGACCATGAATCTTCAGTAGGTTGAGGGGATGAACAAGAACCTGTTGGTTTCCCGTTGGAGGTGCTTTACTCGCATCTATGGACAAGTCAAGCTCCTTCAAATGGGGTGCAGAAAGAGCGATCAGGGAGAGGAGGGGAAATGTGATTGTCATAGTCAAGCAGAGTGTATCCAGATGATACCAGACACCAGTGGGCTTGAGTGCACGTTCAAGGCCATCGATTGTCAAGTCTGAAACGTGAATTTTTTCGAGAAGTGGAGCATTAGATAGTTGGGAAAAGTCGATGCGTGTATTATCTGAAGTGATGCTCATTTCTCGAAGGGAGTCTCCCCAGCGCGATGTTATTGTGTGTAACATACTTCCAAAATCAGTTATTCGGTGGTCCACATTCTCTGTTTGCATGGACATGGAAGGCTTCTTTTTTTCTTTGATTGACTGTATCTGGGAGCTAATGCGCCTGTACTGACTTTAACTTCACTAGCTTGAACTTCACCAGCTTGAACTTCATCTTTAACAGTCAGACTAGTCAGATGTTGTGTTCCGAGAGACCGAATGAAATCTGTGATCATGATGGAAGATCCAGAAATATGCAACTTTTCTAGCAATGCAAGGAACTCTGGTAATGAAGTGATGGGGTTGGGTAAACAAATATATGAAGAGCAGGAAAGCTCAAGAGTGAGACTTTCGAGAGCAAGAGGTGCCAGAGGACGAAATTCTCGAAAACAACCCACTTGGATAGGGGAAAGTTCGAGGGTACGGAGATTTCTGAGGAGTGAGATACTATCTAACAACGATATCGGCATGGCAATGCCTTGGGTTATATGGAGGTGTTGGATTTCCTGGGACCACTCCGAAAAATCGCAGATGAGGTTTCTAAGCATGACAGAGGCAGTAGTAACCGGTATGGTAGGCGATTTGGTGCTGAGAAGTTGAACTGTTTGGAGGTTTGAAGAGAGAAAGAGAGGTAGATAATCAACCAGCCCATGATAGTCTTTTATGCAGAGCCTTTTCAGTTGAGGAAACAACGACTTCCCTCTCAGTTGCTGCAGAAGTCGAATATAAGTCGCCGAAGAAATTTTGAAGGCCTCTTCACTCCCCTGCGAGCTCAGCTCAAGGATTTTAATAGATGATGCGAAGCTCATGCACGACTCCCACGCTGCCTGCGTTGGGCGGTCTGCAAGTATCTACAAAGCATTCGAAAGTTATATAGTACTTTAGGCTCTCTACTCACATATTGCCCGTCGTGTTTTTGAAAACATCCGAGTTTGTCAAAAAGTGTCAGGAGAGAAGAAAGAAGCAATCCCTCACTCCCCACTTTGACACCTGCATCAGATGAGTTAACTTGGCATGGTAACGACCAATTGAGAAACATGGTAGTCTCAAACGAAGAAACAGAAGAGGTTGATAATCCCGCGTAATATAATCCTTTCCAAGCCGTGTGGGATACTTGACATGACTCCGACAGCAAGTTGATCTCATAAAGCCTGGCGTCAATCAGTGGCAGACAGGCAGGTTTTTCATCAATGGTTGAGGTAATTCAAGCCCCAGGGAACGGAAAGAAAAACTTTTTCTTCTGAAGTTAAACGAACATCCTTAGTCATACGGAGAGAGAGAAGTTGAAGTAAAATGAATCAAACGTTGCAGGATAAATCAATCAGGATATGACTTCTCGCAAGCCTAATTACCACAGTGGATAAGACATCTCAACACTTGCATCTGATGGAGGATCGTAATACTTGACCCTCAATCAATTATTGATGGCAGTGATGTACAAAGTGATATCTATTCAATTCTGATCTACAGAACGATACGAATTTCAAATGATACTAGTCACAGCACTTCGTACTCTTGATTGTGAACGGGCGTTTTACAATTGCAGTTTGCTCTACAGGTTTGACATAACACCAAAAGCTGCCACACTAGCTCCCAAGTTTTGATTTGACTGGTTGAAGTGAGTTCTTTGATGGTTGGAAATAATGAATTCAGATATCGAGCAACTTGAATCAAACGAGACAGATCCGGAACATTGGGACACTCCCCAGAATTTTGAGAGGACGGACCATGAATCCTCAGTAGGTTGAGGGGGTGAGCAGGAATCTGTTGGTTTTCCGTGGGAGGTGCTTCGCTTGTATTTATGGACACGTCAAGCTTCTTCAACTGAGGTGCAGAAAGAGCGATCAGGGAAAGGAGGGGAAATGTGATTGTCATAGTCAAGTGGAGTGTATCCAAATGGTTCCAAACAGCAGTAGGCTTGAGTGCATGTTCGAGGCCATCGATTGTCAAGTTTGAAACGTGAATTTTTTCGAGAAGCGGAGCATTAGATAGTTGGGAAAAGTCGATGCATGCATCACACTGTGAATGAATGGTTATTTCTCGGAGGGACCCTCCCCAGCGCAATGATATCGTGCGTAGGATGCTTTCGAAATCATACATTCGGTGGTTCACATCCTCTTTTTTCTTCATCTTGCTTTTTGTCTTCAGCATACGATGTTGCATGCAACTCGAACATGTGCTTTCATCAGCTTGAATTTTACCTTCAATGACCAGACTAGTCAGATTTTGTGATCCGAGAGATTGAACAAAGTCTGCTATCGCGATGGAAGATCCAGAAATATGTAATTTCTTGAGTAGCGCAAGGAAGCCTGGCAACGGAGTGATGGGGTAGGGTAAACAAGCATAGGAAGAGCAGGAAAGTTCAAGAGTGAGACTTTCGAGAGCAAGAGGTGCCAAGGGACGAAATTCTTCAAAGTTGTTCACTTGAATAGAGGAAAGTTCGAGTGTACGAAGATTGCTGAGGAGTGAGATACTATTGAACAACCATGTCGACATGATAGTGCCTTGTGCTATCTGGAGGTGTTGTATTTCCTGCGACGACTCCGAAAAATCGCAGATAAGGTTTTTAAGCATGACAGAGGCAGTAGTAACCGGTATGGTAGACGGTTTGCTGCTGAGAAGTTGAATTGATCGGACACTCGAGGAAAGAAAGAGCGGGAAAAAATCAACCAGCCCATGATAATCTTCTATGCAAAGCCTTTTCAATTGAGGGAACAAAGGCTTCCCTTTGAGCTGCTGTACGAGTCGGATATAAGTCCCTGGAGAAATTCCAACTACCTCTCTGCTTCCCTGGGAGTTGAGCTCAAGAGTCTCAACAGAAGATGCGAAATTCATGCACGACTCCCAGTCTCTCTGCGCTGGACGGCGTACAAATATCTACAAAACATCTTTCAGCCCTCAAAATAGTGTTTTAGTTTCTCTACTCACATATTGCTTATCGTGTTCTTGAAGACATTCGAGTTCGTTAAAAAGTGTCAAGAGAGAAGAAAGATGTAATCCCTCTTTCTCCACCACGACACCTACGTCAGACGAATTGGGTTCCGAGGAATCAAGGGACATGGTAGTCTCAAACGAAGAAACGGAAGAGGTTGATAATTCAGGACAGTCCATGATTATTACTAAGATGATGATGAACTCCGACAGAAAATTGATTGCGCAAGGCCTGAAATCAACCAAATACAGCAAGGGGATTTCTCATCAATGATATTCACCTTATTCATACAGTCGTTGAAGTGAATGTTGTAGGATAAATAGATCAGGATATAGCTTCTTGCAAACAACGTCTCACACTTACATCTTATCAACATGGTCCCTGGCCGCTCATGCAGTGATGTGCCAAGTGATGTATATCGAGGGCAACTGTTTTCCATCACTCGGAAGGCTAATTTTGGGCTTCAGTTGCCATTCAAATGAGCCTGATATAGCTCATCCAGCACTGTGCTTAGTAACAACCTCAGTTTCTATTTTGAGGGATGATTATCAGAAACCGCTATAAAACCCAATCTTTATCGCATTCCAGTATCACTACTTGCCCCGTCCAGTCACTCATAAAAATGGTTCTCAAACTCTATGGCTGGTTCGCCTCTGGCCCTGCCCTTGTTGCTGCCCTCATCCTTCATGAAAAGAACGTTCCCTTTGAATGGGTCGATGTGGACATTACAACAGGAGAGAATAGATCAGAAGATTACCTTGCAAAATTTCCTTTCGGATTGGTTCCTGCCATTGTAAGTCATCCAGAACTTTTTACATTCACTCAGCCAACTTGTGGACAAACAGGACGATGATGGGTTCATTCTATCCGAAAGCAGAGCCATAGCCCGCTATCTCGAGGAAAAGTACCCCAACCAAGGCACCCAACTGTTCCCAAAAGACTTTGAAAAGCGCGCATTGGTAGATCAAGCTACATGGGCAGAAGCATCTTACTACAGTCGTTTCGGCGGGACTCTTACTTTTGAAATCCTCAATAAAAAGTGTGTCATCAAAGCACTCGTTCTCCTTTCAATCTTGATACATGTTTTTTTTTTCAAATTTCAAAGATTCTTCAGTTTCAAGTCCGATACCACCGAAATCGAGAATGCCAAGAGAAAACTATTTGCAACTCTCGATACTTACGAGAAGATCCTCTCTAAGCAAAAGTATATCGCTGGTGATGTACATATTTCTGCTGAATACTTGAACTGAAAAAAAAAACGGACGCTCACTGCCTTATACAGGAACTCACCCTTGCTGATCTCGCCTCTGTGCCAGTCAGCGATCGACTCCTTCATGAAGCCAAGTTACCACTTACCGAAGGAAGGCCCAACGTTGAGAGGTGGCTCAATGAGCTTCTCAGTCGAGATTCTTGGCAGAAAGTGAAAGCCATCTTCAAACACCGTGTTTAGAGCCAGAAGATTATCAGTTGTAACCATTGTACTGCTTTCTAGAAACATCCATTATGATCCGAACTAAGGGGTTAAAGTTTTGCCCCATGACCTTCGAGGAGCACTTTAGTCAATCAAGCTGCGTGACGTATTCTCTTTTCTCCTCGCAAAGAACTACTCTCCCTGAAAACCTGTCTCTCTCTTGGTTAGACCCAACTCTAGCACATAAATATTATCAGGTTTATGAATCCATATGGTCCAGAGATTTATTCCACCAACAACAGAGCAACAGAGCTCCCCACACAAACATATGACTCATGAACATTTTTTTTTTTTTCGAAAACACATTCCAGGCCGAAAAAAAAAAAAAACATATCGCTCTTTCAAACTCGCAAATTACCCTCTACCAAACGACTTTCCTTCAAATCCAGGTCTCGATTTCTTCTCTTTCCCTTTCCCTTTCCCTTTCTTATCATCTTTTCTTCTTCTCCTCTCATTCCTCACCGCAATATGATCCATTCGCTTCTTCTGTTTCGCAGCCATCGAAGCCACAACACGATCCTTCCTTTCATCCCTACCCACCCCAATCAATTCATTCATTTACATCCCAAAAAAAAAGACAAGACATACCAAGCTTTCTTACTCTTCGCTTTCTCTTTTTCCTTTCTCTTGATAGCTTTCTTCAATCTCATCTCATCGTCTCTGATTTTGATACCAGAAAGACGAGCGGAGGCTTTATCCCATTTTTCTTTTGTTTCGATGGAGGTGCGTTTGGAAGAGGAGGAGGAGGAGAGAGCTGTTAGTTTTGTTTTGTGAGCGATGAGGTGGGTGAGGGCTTGATGAGGGTTTGATATGGTTTTGAATCGTTTGGATGATGGGGAGGTGGTGGTGGTGGTGGTAGTGCCGAATGTGATGGTTGTGAGGTTTGCTGTTTGAGGTTGGTCTGTGTTATTCGATACCAGTAACTGCGCCTGAAAAGTTGTTGTTCATCATCGATTCTTGATTAAAGTAGAACAACGCACCTTGGTGGAATGACCTTTTTGCTTCTTCCCTCTCATCTCTTCCTCCCGCTTGATCTTTTCTCTAGTCTCCTTTCTTCGTCGTTCACGCATCGTAGCTCGTTGCCTTCTCCGTTCCTCTAACAATTCATCTCGATCCCCAGCTTCACCTGACTGACCTCTATTCCGAAGCTCAACCATTCTAGTATGTAACTTTTTCCGCAAAGCCTCAATACCACTTGATTCTGGCATGGGAACAAGCTTTTCCTCTTCCTCTTTTTCATTCTCACTGTCACTGATTTCAAGTTGCATCGTCGGTTTAGAATCTGATTTCTGCTGAAAAGCTTCATTTTGGAGGTCGATGATCGTTTTGTGATTAGCTGGGTCGAGCTGTAAGAGAGAGTGTTGGCGTTGTCGCTTTGGTGATAAAATGCCCAAGGCTTACTTTCGCTTTTTTGGCCTTTTTGGATGCTTCCTTGATCGCTTGCTTGTCCTCTTTTTTGTTCTTCTTGTGTTTCTGATACTTTAATGACTGAAACAAGAAACACTGAGCAAAAGAAGTTTCTTGAAGAAAACACCATATACCTGTTCTTCATCATCTTGCACGAGATAAAACCTCGCGGGAATCAGGTTCAACAAGGATTCGAATTCTTCATTGTGTCGTTCCAGTGACGCTCGCAGTGTAGCAGCGGGTGTCATTGTTAAAGAAGGGTTAGGGGTCTTGGATGATGACAAACCCAGCACCTCGTAAATCAAACCCAGCCATGACTTTCCAACCACCTCGTAAATTCATTCTCACAAAGCCTCAGTTGGACTGGTTCCAGACCTCGGAAACGCACAACAACATTATTTCGTACATCAAGACACTTAACGAATCTGTCGTCAGCGTTAAATTGACAGACCCGTGCGACGAATCAGAGGTAACTAGAACACGACTCTTTTTTCTAAATAATCGACGTTGTTTAGGAAATCAGGGCTATCCTCAGGATTCTGGATGCGGTAGAACAACTGTGCAAGGACACACCACCTGTGAACAATGCAGCTTCGCGATTTGGTAATCCAGCTTTCAGGATGTTGTACGACAAGATTCACGAGGTGGGCTATCATTTTTTTTTTCTTTTCGGGAGACGTCATTCATGAAGAGGGTGGTAGGCATCGCCTCGTTTACACGAGACGCTTCAGACTTTGCCTGGGAATAGTATTCCTGAGGTTGTGGTCTACTTTGATGAAGCGTGGGGGAATCGGGATCGAATCGACTATGGCAGCGGTATGGAGCTGAATTTTCTTTGTTGGATGTGAGTTATACTGTGCTGTTTGAGAATGTCATTTCCATGTTTTTGTTAGATACTGCCTCGAGAAACTCGGCGTCGTCAATGCAGGAGATCACAAAGCTCTCGTGATGCGTGTGTTTTGGCGGTGTGTACGAGCACTCATGCGGCAGACTGGTGGCTGAACCGTCTTTAGCTACCTCAACGTGATGCGTGTTCTACAATCGACGTACTGGCTGGAACCAGCAGGTTCACATGGTGTGTGGGGTCTGGATGACTACCACTTTTTGCCGTTCCTGTGGGGTGCAGGGCAGCTTCGTGGTGAAGTGGTCTGCGGATTCAGCAGAGGTTGTGTTTGATGGAGGCTCTCCCAGGTCACAAATACATCAGACCCAAGTCTATCCATGATGCAGAAGTCGTGGAAGAATATTCGAAAGACTACATGTATTTCGCATGCATTGACTTGATCAACTCGGTAGGCGCGCATCTCTGTTGTGTACATGATGTTGATGAGATAGATTAAAACGGCGTCTCTCCGGTGGCACTCTCCAATGCTGGATGATATCTCTGCTGTGAAGACGTGGGACAAGGTGAACAGCGGGATGATCAAGATGTATTCTGCCGAAGTGCTCGGGAAGCTGCCAGTTGCACAACACATGTTGTTTGGCTCGCTGCTCCCGTACGAGGGTCCTGTGTCAAATGACGTGCAGCAGCAGCATTCGCATGGTCAGGGATGGGGTGACTGTTGTGGAATTGCGGTGCCGTCTGCATTTGCAGCAGCAGGTGGTGGACTGAGAGGAGCAGGGATCAGAGCTGTGCCCTTTGACTGAATAGATACCGATCGTGACTGAATATTGTATCTTATGTACCGAGTACCGACAAGTCGCACTGCGTCTCCCTCGCCATCCCACCCACCCCTCACCGACTTTTACGTCGAAAGGGTTGCCCGCACACCTGCACCCAGGAAAGACGACGTCGTGTACACCATCGACCGCTTGCTGCATAAAAAGGCCAGGCAGTTTGCCGTGTCTGGTCGAGTGCCCTGCGATTCCAGCCAGCTCGTCCTCTTCTTCCGCTCCAAGGTCTGTTGCTCATCCACAGCCAGCCCCCTCCAACTCACACAGCCCAGAGCGGAATCACGCATTCTCTCGACTTCCCCGTCAACGTCCTCGACGACACTCCCCCCGCACTCGACGTCCTCATCGCCGCCTGCAGACCACACCAGACCTCCGACCTCGATGCCTACGCCGACCGCGAGTCCCTCTTCTTCCCACCCAACCTCCCTCTCACCACATCTCTCGAGATCGCCAACCATCCCATCCTCGATGCCATCCGCAACTCCCTTTTCCCCCATCTCCCCCCAGGCTATCATCTCTCCGTCCTCCGCGACAAACTCGAGGTCGTCGTCAGCGGAGGACGCATGGGCCGTCAGCCCCTCAGTCTCAGGAACGACGGAAGATCCGCCACCATCGTCGTCACCCTTCCAGTCCGATATCGTGGAGGTGCCGTCATCGTCACCGAACCCTCCTTTGCCGACACCGAAACCTTCATCGGCAGCGGAGGGAAGAACGGTGATCTCGACTGGGTCGCCTTTCTGAGCGACTGTGACTACGAGATCGATACCGTCCAGTCTGGATGCCGTGTCTCCGTCTCGTATGGCGTCCACATCAACGGGTTCGTAGGATCGGAGAATCCTGGTTTGCCCACTCTCGTAGGCGATGAATCTCTCATCACCCCCAGCGACGGCTTCTTTGATACCCTCAGTTCCATCCTCAACATGTCAAGGGGCAAGAAATTAGGTTTCTTCCTCAACCATTCCTACAGCTCGGATCCCAGCTTGATCACAGCAGAGAGCTTGATCCCTCAGGTAAATGCCTATATGAACAAATGAACACTTTCTCCATTTCTTTTTCAGCTCAAGGGCGGTGACGCGCTTCTCTATCAAGCATTCAAAATGTACAAACTTTCACCCGAGCTTCAATGGACCGCCGGCGGATACATCTGGCCTCCAAAAACCACCATTCAATTTCCTACCCAAGACATCACCACCGGACATTCAACAGCAAAATCACCCTTCCTCACTACAACACGTACGCCTGGGTTCCACACTCAACAGGGATATGGAATTCCAACACGTGAGGAACCTATTCGTGGTTCACCTTATTATCCGACACCAGGAGGAGGGCACGAACTCGTCGAAACAGAGGCAGACATTCTAAGGATCAAAGTAGAAGAAGCAGGTGGTATCCCGCTCATCGACACTGACATCCAAGTCTGCACCGAGTCAGAGGGATCACCGAAACCCACCCTACCTTATGAAATGCCCAAACCCACCTTACCTCTGACTCAAGTCGGTGCAGAACACGTCTACTTTGTCTCGGCTGGGGAATTGGAAAAGTTGGTGGTGAATACGTTGTTGGTGGTGTATATCCCATGAAATGTATACGATGCTAACTCTTTGGAAATTATAATTCATTTGTCAATACGGCACCGTGGTATCATGTATGCATCAAAAGTACAACAAATAGAAGGGGTCACAGTTTATAATCCATACTCTCTCTATCATCTGCCCACAACCGTGCCCACTCAATACAGAGACGATAGACATATGCTAAGGCCCAACATCAGCTAATCCCTTGGAAAAAAAAAAAAAAAGACTTACCCTGCATATCCACCTTCCTCCCCATAGTCCTCTTCCACTCCTTTCCCGCTCTTGCAATCCTCTTCAACCTCCTATCAGCTTCCACACTCGTCAGTACCTTTTTTCGTCCTCCTCGGCTTACTCCTTCCTGATCCTGCAACGCCTCCCGTGCGTTTTCTTCTCCCTCTTCTTCTCCCTCTCCCTCTTCCGAAAACGTCGCCTTCATACTCGACGAGGACGAATTCGCAGCGAGTAACATCGACGGTGTCGGACCAGAAAAATAAGTTACAACATTATAAATCTCTCGATAGGTCGTCGAGAGAGGTATAAAATGCACCCTACATATCAAAAAAAAAAAAACTAAATTCAACAAAAAAACGCACATACCAAGGTTGTATCCAATCCGAAAACCACTCTTCATAAATCGTCGATTTAACAGGCACACTATCACTCGCCAAAAACGCTAAAAACCGTCCACTATAACTCATCCCATCCAGATCTACAAGATATTTGTACTTCCAATGTTCACCCAATGGAACCGCATCGTCGAACCGATGATCCTGGCGTAAAGCCGTTTCACCGCCTGGATAAGATTCTGCTGCTATACTCTTGACAAACGCAATGTCCATCATCTCGTCATTCAGATTCGTTATAGCGATCGGAGCTGTGATGTAGCGGTTAGAGTTGGGTGGATCCGCGAACGTGATGAAGCGGTTGGTTAAGGAAGGATCGGTGGGAGGAGAAAGAGGAGAGTGTGAAGTAGACAAGGAAGTCATGCGGAGGAATCGATGTCGTTGGTACTGTGGTGAGAAACCAGGAGGATGAGACCCTCCTCCCGTCGTCGCACCACGCCAAAACACCTTGTCAAGTTTGTCTTCCCAAGGCACCTCCATCGGATCAACGTCTTTCAATTCCAAATTGATCGGATCCCAACCATAAGTGTATCTTCGCGTCGAGCCATAGTAGTAATGAGATGGAATCCGAATATCCATGAAACCTTGCGATCTCGCAGGTGTAAACACGGGATAGAGAGCTGGAATAGATCGCCAGTCCGAGAAAAAATGACCCTGGTCAGTATGCATATGAGGATGAAGACAAAAATCAACGTTGGTGTTGGTAGACGACATGAACTTGAAATCTGAACTTGGCTTGATAACTGCTAATTTTTCCTGAACAGAATCATCAGAGGAAGCGAGGGAAATGTAGTCTTGAGTCTGTTTGGAAGCAAAGGGATTACGACGGGAAGAAAAGAGTCGACGTGCGGGTGTGTCGGGTGGACACGTTCTGCGCCATGCTTCCCAAGTGTTCTCATCCGCAGTCCAATCCGGGATAAATTTACCTCCGAATACGTGTTCGAAACCTTGAGAGGAGTCTTGAATGGACATGTTGGGAAAGTTTTGGTGTTCCCAAGGAACGAGAACTCGTCCCTCGGCTTTGGCGTTGACGGCAAAGTCCATGTCCGGTAACTAGAGGGTTAAGCGTTTGGTAGAGATAGAGGTTGAGTAGTGTTGAGACGCACGTTGGATGCAAAGCCTGAGATCATCGATAGAAATCCTCTAGCGCGGGCACTGACTTCGGAATCTTCGTAGGCGTGATTCATCTTGACAGTAGACGACACACCGTCACGTATCCGTACGAGATGTATAGAAGGCAGCTCGCCAGCCTGTGGGGTAATGAGAACATTGTAGAATGGAATAGTGAGACTTGCCTGGAGTGTACGACGACGGATTTCCTGGCCACTGAGATTACGGAATGGGTGGAGGTCGTGCATGAGTCCATCAAACTCATCGACCATGCGCACCTTGTTCTTCTGCGCAAAAGCCCACCAGGTGTCGAAGCCCCTAGGTGGATGGCGTTTATACCGCCTTCGGTACTCTCCTACAGCGTCAACGAGAGTCTTGCTCTGCTTGTGGAGCTTGTTGCGAAACGCGTCCTCGGCACGGTCCATGAGCTTTGGGATAGGATGCTTGGTGACGACGCCGTCTTCGCTGCCAAAGATAGAGACAGTGGTCAGATCATCCCAGTTGAGTTTGTTGCCGAGGGGAGAAAGAGTGATGTCAGGATGGGTATTGTGGCCTGAATAAAGACCTTGGTGGAGGAAGAGAACCGTTGTGAAAGCAACAAACACATAGCCTCTGTAACGCCCAGAAAACAGCCGACCGAGTCCTCTGCGCCGGAAAGAGAACATTGGCTCTCTTCCCAAATCTAGGCCGGGAACATAACCAGCTGCTGAGTCATCATGTTGTAGACTAAATTTGGCTTTATCAGGGGGGTAAGCTGGATCACAAAACAAGTTTTGTTGCAAACTTTATCTGCGAGTCTCTTCATGCCGGACCCTGAAAAAGAACGAAAATCCAATGAGGAAATCCTTTTCGAGCCTGGTCACGAAAGTTTCGAGGGGATACACGAACTTTCTGTGGTAGCAGAGGGGGAAGAGCGTGTGACTTGGTTTGTATGGGCTCTTGTGGCGTGCTCAACCATCTCCGGTCTGCTTTTTGGTCAGTCGTTTTACCCTGATCTTTGTTGTCTCTCCGACTGTATCTTTTAGGTTATGATACTGGTGTTATATCTGGCGCTTTGGTCACTATTAGCCACGACCTGAGCTCATCTCAGCTCTCCGATGGTCAAAAGGCATGTCTACATCCGCCTTTGATCATCCGCCTTTCATGCCAAACAACAGGAATTTATAACCTCTGCCACAACACTCGGTGCTCTTCTTGGCAGTCTACCTGCTGGTATCATCTCAGATTGGACGGGCAGGAAACCAGTGCTGGGAATCGCGGATATCATTTTCATTGGAGGTGCTATCGCTCAAGCTGTCTGTCATGATGTCTGGAGTATGGTGCGCCCTCCCTCCATTCGCATTTCCGTGCCTAACATCTACCGCTTCAGGTCGGTGGTCGTTTTCTCGTTGGTGTAGGCGTAGGCCTCGCTGCGTGCATTTCCCCGTTGTACATCCAGGAACTCTCACCGACAAGGATGAGAGGTAGAATGGTTGTCCTCAAGTATACTTCATTCCTCTACCCTTCCCAGTATCGAAAAACAACTCACGCGGGTAATGTAGTGTCCTTATGATCACTCTCGGCCAAGTCATAGCCTACGCTATCGGCGCCGGTTTCTTCCACGTTCAATCAGGGTGGCGATGGATGGTCGGTCTAGGTGCTGTACCTGCTGGTATTCAATTCCTTTTATTATTCTTCCTACCTGAATCTCGTAAGTTCATCCACCCACTTTTCTACTCCAATCATTTCACACACACACACACACACACCACAGCCCGCGTCCTCTTGCACAAAAAAAACATCTCCGGTGCTCGAGATGTCATGTGCAAGATTTACGCTTACGCCAAACCCGAAGATATCGACCTCAAGGTATCCCCTTTCATTTCTCTCTCCCCGTCCCTCTTTATAAACACCCATCCAACTCATCACCTATCTCTCCATTCTCTCGACTTGCTTCCAGATTAAAGTTCTCAACACAGCTGTCCAACGCTCTATCCGCATAACCCAAACCACCACTTTCTACGACCGTTCCAAGTCCATGCTCTTGGATCCCATCAACCGACGTGCTCTGGCTATCGGTTGTGGCATGCAAGCCTTTCAACAACTCTGTGGTTTCAATACCTTGATGTATTACTCTGCTACCCTGTTTGCCGAAATCGGTTTCGATCAACCTACCGCTGTTGGACTCATCATCTCCGGAACTAACTTTTTGTTCACGTTGATCGCGTTGAAATGGATTGACTCTATTGGGAGAAGGAGGATCATGTTGATTTCTGCACCTGGAATGATCGTAGGATTGGTTCTTGCGAGCATTGCTTTTCATTGTAGGCATCGTACCTTTTTTTTTTTTTTGCAATCTCATTTCAATCTTGTGTTTGTTTGTTTGTTCAGTTATGACCCTCGCAACTGGAAATACGCTCATCGAGGGCGCTTCGTACTCTAGAGCCTGGTCCGCGATCGTCTTGCTTTCCATGATCATCTTCGTCGCATCCTACGCTACCGGTCTCGGTAACGTCCCCTGGCAACAAGGCGAACTCTTCCCGCTCGAAGTTCGTGGGATCGGTACCTCTCTCTCCACCGCCACCAACTGGTCCGCCAATCTCCTCATCAACAGCACCTACCTCTCTCTCATGGCCAAAATCACTCCTTCAGGCGCGTTTGGGTTTTATGCTGGCCTGGTCGCACTTGGGTATGTGTTTGTCGTCTGTTGTTTCCCGGAGACGGCTGGGTTGAGTTTGGAAGAGGTGAGAGGCGCGTTTGGGAAAGGTGGGTTTTGGAAGACGATTCGAGAGGGTGAGAGGTTGAGAAGGGTGAAGAAAAAGATGGAGGAGGAGAGGGAGTAGTGAGGCTTCAACGCGATATGATTTTTTATGTGATTTTTATTGTGATGATGAATCTTTACGAAAGCAAGTCTTTTTTGGATGTAATTATATGTTATTTGAATTGATGAGCGAGACTGATTTTTACAAGAATCAGTTCGACCTTTTTGTTTAGCACATACTCAATCAAACTTCTCTGCTGATTATAGATATTCTACTGATACCACCTGACCACCTGCTCAACATCACTCAATCCTTGTTTCCCTCCCACAAACATCTCTTCTTTTCGTCGCAACCCAAAATGCAGCATGATATGTATAACTCAACATACCCCGATTATTATGGGTATAAGTCGTATCTATCGTTCGCTCGTGCTTGAATATCAGGAGACAGTCAGAGATTTGAACGAAGAATCAACGAAAAAAAAAAACGAACTGAAATTTCAAAACCGATGATCCTAGCCAATTGCTTGATTTCTTCAAGATCAAGTTCAATCGACATATCGCCAGACGTGTTATTCTCCCAGTGCCATAACAAAGGGCCGAGGTTGATCCAAATCCCTCCGGGAGCGAGAATTTTGTGAATGATTTTAAGGTAGTTGACAATGTTCTTCGCCTGTCACCGTCTGTCAAGATATGAAAAAGCAAAATGGCACTCAAGCCAAAAGGGAAACACATCACCCACGGTATCGATGAAAAAACAAGTCAACACAGCATCCCATAATCCATGTTGAGGTTCATCTGGATTACTTTCTCCTCCGTAAACCTCTTCAAAGTCGCCTACACCAAGTTAAAGTCAAAGATGTGAAGTCATATCCATAATTTCAGACTCGACAAACAAAAAGGTGACTTTTCACTGACCTGCAACAAGAGAAAATGGCGTCTTCGGAGGTAAGGATGATGGCGATACGTCAGGAATAGGTATGGCTCGGAGGATATCGTTTCTGCTCAAAGCATTGGAGAATGAATGGATATAGGGATAGATTTTATGTTGATTGATTTCCGTAGTTCTAGGCAATTGGTAGGACAATCCGATTTTTATAATTAAAATTCAAAAAGGAACTTACTGGTTCAGTATATAATACGATGCGAGGAGCATGTAATGAGAAAACTCATTTCCTTGGGAAGCAAAACCTGGCGACTGATGGTTAAGTTTGAGAGTTATCTCTACAGGAAACTGAGAGGCCTCACCGAGTTGAGCGACGTCGAATGCAAGACGGCCAAGGCCTGCGCCCGGAACAAGCACTCTTAGTCGTGACCTGAGGGCAATGAGCTAGTGATGGGTTGGATCGTCCTCAATATTACCGGTCTTCGAGTTTGACATCCTTGAAATGATCTAAAAGAGCTTCCTTCATGGGCCCATAGCAAGCATCGCGCTCCGACCTTCCCTTGGAAAAGAAGAAAAAAAGAACAGATTCCATGATACGGAAAAGGCGGGTAAAATGAAATGTATACCTCTATGCTCCAATCTCGCACTAGCTGCTTCAGTGTACTTCGAAGTTTGTCCATATCGGCCTCCAACGGTCGAAATGAATTAAGTCGATTGGTAGCACCGTGTTGATGGGAGTGTGAGTGTGCGTCCTTTGACCCTACAAGTTAAAAGTTGACAGCTGGCGATCAATTTAAATGCACCCCCGACGACGACACGCACAATTTATCAATTGACATACCAAGATCATGCCCATGTCTGGATTGCGTATTTCCTTTTTTCTGCTTCCGTTCCACCAGCTTCGTCTGTGCTTCATCACTCTCATGTTCTTCATTATCAATATCATAACCAAACATTTCTGGATTTTCCACGATCTTGAGCAAAAAATGGGTATTCTCCAAGATGGCACGATCGACAGATTCAAATTTTTCTCGTAGTCGTAAGTCATGAATCAGCTCAGCATCTGCCCGCGAAAGCCGATATACATCCTTGCGCCTCTTGTTGTTCGCAGACAGCTGATTAAATTGAATTTTTGGAATAGCAATCCAAGACAACAATACTCACGGCGTATCGAGCGTATGATCGAAAAGTCATGACAACTCGGACAAAGTGCTGGCGATCTAAGTCAATGAGTACAGAAAGTGTTTGACGAGGCTCATGATAAATACCCTCTTCTGTTTCCTGCTCAGATGGGGACATAAATGGCGAAAGATATCAGAGGGAATCCTAAATTAAGCCATCATTCACATTGTTGTCTTGTGTTTGTCTATTATACCCAGTGTTGTTATTTGCAACCGTCGTAAATCACAATGGTAAGGTGCGCTTTCAGTAAATCTGCTCGTGATATATCCTGATAAGTTTTCTCTAGGCTCGTAATGAAGAGAAAGCACAGTCTATGCTTTACCGTTTCAGGGAAGCACAAGCCGCTGAGCTCGGGCTTGGGACGCGTGCAGACCGACGGCCAAAAATGGCCAGCGGCTGCAAGAGTCTACGAGAATGTGAGCGATGGAGAGGTGAAATTTTAAGGGAAATAAGTCGAAAAGTCTCCAAAATTCAGGATGGTGTGTAACGAACTCCTCGTTGGAATCTTCTTTGTTCATCGCTATCGGCAGCCGGATTGACCGATTATGAGGTCCGAGACCTAAATGACGAGATTAACAAACTCTTGCGTGAAAAGAGGCATTGGGAAAATCAAATTGTCGCGCTAGGAGGAGCCAACTACAGGCGAAATGTGGCAATGTTAGATGATGATGGAAAGGAAGTTCCGGGGACGAAGGGTTACAAGTACGTTCTTTTGGATTATATACCCCTTATTACTCATATTGTTTCCAGATACTTTGGTCGAGCAAAGGATTTACCTGGCGTTCGTGAGCTATTCCAGAGTCGAAAGAAGGAAGAGGAGGAGGAAAATCAAGTCTTTGCATTCTACAAGAAGTTTCTGAACCAAGGTCCTGTATATTACGGTGACCTCGACGACAATGATCAGAACCTCTTACATTATGAAAGGCAAGCAGAAGTAGAGGGTATGCTCCCTTCAGTTTGCATCATGATAATTCTGAAAATAGCTTCTTAGATTGGGAGGAGGCTTGGGATAATGTTCGCAAAGTCCTCAAACTCGATACAGATATGCCTGCGCCACCTATTCCAGGTCAAGCATCTGCACAATCTTCCACTACCCAGTCACAAACCCTGCAAAGTACTGCAAAGCGGAAAACAGCAGATGAAGGAAGCGATGTAGAGATGGACGACGGTAGAGATGAAGCTAAGCGAACGAAGACTGAAGGCGACCAAATATCACTGGTTGCACAAACTTCTCCTGCCACAGACTCTACCCTTCTGTATGCTCAAACTGCAGCGTCTTTCATACCATTCCTTGAAACTCGAGACCTGGTCACCCCGAAAATGCCGTCGCCTGAGGAGATGGAGACTGTACTTCTTCAACTACGGAAGAAGGCACTTGTGGAAGAATACTTCGGCCATGAAAAATAGACTTAGTCTCATTTCGTATCCGGTACCTGAAATTTTGTAGTCCGTTTCTTTTTCTTTCGTTCTCTCAATACATCCTGTTTAACAGATTGTATTTTGGCATCCCGTCTGATAAGGAATCTGAAACCAATCGAACCCAACACCTTACTTCGCTATCATACAGGTCCCTCGTCCTCAATCTCCAGCTTCTTCACCCCTGTATCTCAGAACTAGGTCCCATGACCTCCGATTGTGTGGAAACCGCTCAAATGTTACAGACTATAAGGTATAATAGGGGCCAGTCCACGAAAGTACATCAATCAATGCACTTTTGTCTCAATCCTCGCAGATTGGGGCGACATTCCTTGATTCGTCGACCAAACTCAGTCCTCCCTGCTTTCAAATTCCAGTGGCGCTTGAAGTCCTTTGACCTTGTGAGCCCACCTTGATTGTACTCAATTGCTTTTATTGAGGGTACAATATTGAAATTTACTTTTCCTACTACAATTGGATTCATTGTCCACCCGATCAAGAAGCTCGGACAGAAGGTGGCAGATACCTGTGAGGCTTTGGCTCTCGATGCGATTCACCGCTTATCATTAATTAAAATTCCCTGCCGATAATGTCTCAGCCTGAGAGGACCCTTGCTAAAGGCAACTGTAAACAAAGAGCTCTCAGCTTCAGATGTACCTCGGAGCGTTTACAAACTCACCTGACTGGTGACGTCGAGCAATCGAGAATTACGAAGAACGAGAGCATAGATTATACTCGAAACTGGGAACAATCGCGTGTGCTTGTTCCGATACACTCAAGGCTAGAATCTTTCTGAAGTCTTCGTATGTCCGCACCGTCACTTATAAGGCCTATATATGAACAAAGCAGTTCTTCCTGTGCTTCTTATTTGAGGGTATCAATATCTACAAGATCACACCCCGACCACGCCGCCCAACACCAAGGATCATGCTCAGATCGCCAGACTAGTCAAAATTTACGAACAGCCGCGGACCTGCAGATATCGCGGTTTCTTTCTGGGAGAGTAGGTCACTCCTAGTGTTTTGAGTTAATGTCCCCATCTTCAGATATCGGGAACACTTGGCCATACAGGTTTAACCACAATCAGTAACTCCCCCTGGTTGTGGTGATCAGCTGAAAACCCCAGGTGCCGTATTCAATACTGGGTGTTCCCTTACGCATCTGTCTCTGAATGAAGTTTCTCCACAAAAAAACTGGTTTGGCTGAATTCAAACGGACCCCCAAGTTCGGAGATCCGGCACGCAATGTTCCCTGACGTTCGAGGCAAGCTCAGAGAAGAGATCCCGAATTGCGCGGGAGGGCACTCATCATTCACACCCTCAAGATTTATATTAGCCTGAAGCATAGGAATTGGACCTAAGTATCTCGATCATTGGATAATGACCACAGATAAACGCAGGACAAATGAAATGATTGTTCGCTATATCACAGACCTGAGAGGATCCACTTGCTTACATTTATACCAAGAACCAAAGGGTTAGGCCATGTATATTCGTATCATGTGGAGGACAGGCGACAAAAAAGACCTGTATGATGTACCCGAGGAAATCCAGGTTGGTCCAGTCATCTTTTCAGATATCATGTCCATCGTACGAAGCGAGAAGCCGACTCGGGCGGAATCAAGTGGTACTATGCCATGCTTTGATCTGTCGTAGCGTGATCGACAGCCAGTCGATTCCATGTATACAATGGACAAGTGAAAGAGAACAATCAATGTTCCCCCCACTCATTCTATACGGGGTGAGCACAACAAACCTAGACAAGCCAGAAAACTAATCACAATGGGCATGCCAAAGCACAACCAGGTACTCAAGAACTTAGGTAGGCCATTAAAGGAACTTCGGAGGCGGATCCAAGCGGATTTCGGTGGAATCTGCTTCAATCCGGTTTCCGCTCTAGCTAGAGACCATACACTCATGTCCTTATTGTATCACCTAGATATGAGATCCGGATAGAATCCTTGATTGAGGTACTTCCAGTTCCCATCTCTGTGGAAACCCCGGTTACGAGTGAGATCTCGATCTTGCATGGGCTAGATGAACAAGACTGTAAATTCTTGGCCAACACAACTGGAGCAAACGAGAAGGGCTTACACGTGCGGAGGAGTAGGAACATATAAAGCATGGATTTGTATGATTTCGCCTCAGCCTCACTTCAACACAGTATCTTCCCACTCGTTCAAAATGACTGATATTAAAGGAGAGATCACTGCACTTCAGCAGGGTGCCGACTGCCAGCAAATTGACTGGGAGTCCCCTCCCAACACCAGATTTCCTTTGTATCTGTTTCCTGTTTCCTTTTCACCTTACCTGGAACTTGCAAGAGTGGAGAAGGTATGGAAACTTTAACAACACCACCTCGCGCTTCTCTCATATCCTGATCTCATGACAGCCTACTGGCTTCATTCTGATGTTTTGGCCCTTCGGTACTAGAGCTATTCCTCCAAAAGTATAAGTATAAACTTATTTCACTTTGCTTCCAGCCTGGGGCCTCACTATGGCTGCGTATCGCACGAATCTGCCATGGAACGAGTATTGGTGGTCATTTTTCGATGGTGTTATTACTACTATCGTCATGCGTACTTCTGCTTGCACCGTAAATGATATCTTTGACCGTCAGTTAGATGCCTGTGTTGGTGAGTATCAAATATAACGAGCTACGCGCCTCCTGATTAACGATTGATCTAGCGCGTACTAAAAAAAGACCCCTTCCAAGTGGAAGAATTTCTGTTTTTGCTGCAACCATTTACCTCCTTGTACAATATGCTGCCGGTATGGCTTTTTTATATTCCACATTACAAGGCATCGCGTTAGTCAGGTTTGTTTCCCACCCAGACAAGAAGCTGATGAGTATGCGCTTGGACTAGCTTATATATCGCTATATTTCAGCTACTCCCTCTGTGAGGTGACTTTTACATCGATGAGCATAACCTGATCTAACCTCATCAGTTTGACAATTTATCCTCTTGTGAAACGCTTTACTCACTGGCCGCAAGCATGGCTGGGCTTTGCCATGAATCTCGGTTTCGTGACTGCCTGGACCGCAAAGACCGGTGATATTGATGGAAAGCTTCTAGGTGTCGCTATGGCAGCTTGCTGGTGGTAGGTCTTTAGTAAATAAGTCTTTTTCCTGCTTACTATCATGGATGTTAAGCTGGACTATGCTATACGGTATGTATGTGTTGATCTTGACTGCCTATCTCACTCACCCCATGTCTTACAGATACTATTTATGCCTGCCAGGATATACAGGATGATATAAAGATGGGTTCCAAGTCCACTGCCATACTGTTTGGCTCTCGGGTTCGAGCTTTGCTCGTCCTAGTTGCATCTTGTTTCATCATATTATTGGTCATTGCCGGAGTCTTGAACAAACATGGTTGGCCCTTCTTTGCCATCTCCATTGGTGGCACCGCTGCACATGTAGCTTGGCAGCTTTACACAGTGAATCTTGACATTCCTGAAAGTTGCTGGGGTAAGGGTGATATGGCTAATCAGGACTTGTCTGTATTGATACCGTGTGACTAGAGAACTTCAAGCGCAACGGGCATCTTGGTTGGCCAATATGGGCTGGTTTGATGTTAGACTACAGACGGTAACCCAGATCATTAATGGTATGGTTATGTGCTAATGTTATCATAGTACAAAATTCGGATGCTGGTGTATTGAATTCGCCACTTAAGGCCAATTGATAGAGTAAAATGGACATTGTGGGAATTGAACCCACGACCTTTCGCATTCACAAGAATATGCGAAGCGAACGTTATACCCCTAAACTAAATGCCCAACTATTCTGATCTCTCTTGCAGGAATCTACAATATTAAGTACTGGCACCCGTGACTCAATAAGGAGGGAGCATAGAGCGTGAGCATTCATCCCTCTCCAGCTCGTGACAGGTTAGATAGAGTCAGAACTCTTATTGGATGTCATTCTGAATTTAAACTCAGTGTTAGTGCAACGGTACGAGCGTTGCCTTACGAGATTCTGAAAAATGAAAAGAGTGATGTAGACCTATGCCGGTGCGATAGACACCTGGTTCTGAGTCTAGAACAAGGCAAGGGAGAGAGTAGGATGACTTTCAAATATTGTAGAACATTAGACTTCCTACCAGTAACTAGGATCTGAGGACACTAGCTGATTTGGAAATCCCAACCACTATGACCATCGTCCTTCGGAGTCGACCATCAAGCTCATGTACCATAAACATAGGTCCTGATTGATATCTCCAGTCAGAAAATCACAGGTGAAGATACTGGACATAAGATATCATATGCAGGAAACATTTAGAATGGATTAGAATTGGAAACAGATTCGATCAAGTGAAATCAAGGAAAGAGTAGAATATAGATACACCGGATGTACGGGATTATGGGTCTTGAACACGGGCATATATTTCAGTCATGAAGTCTTAGTACGAACGTGAGTCGTCCGCGCAGCTCGGAGCTTTGGCTGGGTTACATTATTTACTTCCTGAGTTTCCTGTTTGACTGGCAACATCTTTGTCTTCCTGGTAGTCCGAACTCTCACTAGCACTCCTTCATCGGCATCCGCAGTACTGCCTACTGGTGCTCCATCTCCAGGTGTGTTCTCTTTATCAATGGGAACCTGCGTTACTGCAGGAGCCGTAGCAGGTGTTTTTCGAGCTCGACTCCTGCTAGAGGATGGAGTCTTCGTGATTGTGGATGTTCGGCTCTTCGCAGAAGCTTTCAAAGCCTCTGCCGAAGGCTCTCGTTTGACAGTGATTCGTGGTTTGCGAGTTCTCGTATGGATTTTAGGAGGCAGCAGAGCTGCATCTGCAGAACCTTGCCCGGTTTCATTGAGCGCATTTAGCGGGTCATCAGCATCAGTAAGGTCATGCTGAGATGAGAATGGCCGCGTCCGAAGAGTTGCACTTTCAGTCGTCTTTTTCTCTACAACACTTGCGGTAGCAACCCTAGGTACACGTCCACGACGGCTGGCGAGTGTTTTACTCTCTTCACTGTCGTTCTTCCTCTTGACTGCAGTCTTCTGCATGTTGCGCCTAGGTGCAGGGGCAGATTCTTCTGCCGGAACGATTGGGATCGGGTAACCTCGTTGTGTCGGTTGAGATTCCTCAGATTCTGCAGTAGGTTTATCAATTCTCCTAGTTTTGACTGCACGAACCACCTCCTCTTCTGAATCTGTGTCTTTTGTGAGGTTGTGGATGTTACGCTTGGGTGCATCGACATTGGGAGCATGTTCTGGCTCAATCATCGCTTTACGAGTTCTTCGGGGCATGGGGGGCATTGTCCTCGAGTTAAGCTGAGGACTTCGACTCCTTGTATGAGAATGTCTATCGGGCACTTCGGGAAGCAAGATTTGCTATAGAGAGAGGGGTCATCAGACTGGAATACCATGTACTTGTACTATAGCTATACGTACGGTGGCGAATTGACTTTTTTCATCTTGCTCTTGTCGACAAAGTACATCAACTATTTCTTCTGCTGGAGTGGGAATTATATTTGTCGAAGTTGGATAACGAAGCTTCTCTTCCTGAGTCCTTGGGTTCTGGCGCAGTAGTAAGAGTATACTTGGCTCGTGATTCACGTCTATGTCCATTACAGTTTCGTCATTCTCCTCGTCAGCATCATCTACAGGCTCGGATTTCTCCATTTGCATATTATTGTCAAAGATATTTGCACCGAGAGAGAGCTCTGGAGGATCGAGTGCAGATAGGTTAATGGTGCTGCGCCTTCTTTTCATGCCCTCGACAGTTTCTTTCATCCGTTCGAGCAATATGCGGGTATCCAACTTCTCATCTTCTTCATCCGTGCGTAATCGTCTGTCAACATCTTTGACTGGTGAGGCTGAAGCCATCTTTGTGGGAGATACCGGCAGGAACGGGTTATTGATATCATTGAATCCCGATTTGGCTGGAGATGCAGATGCCTTTGAAGGAGACATCCCGGGAATCCCACCTGCGAAGTAGGTGTGTGAATCTACTTCGCGGAGTGCACTCCGTCTTCGTTCTTGTATCGCCTAGAACCATCAAGGTCAGTCTCAGCCTCACCTGGTAGACCAAGAGAAGTATCAACACTGCTTACCTTGCGTTCCTCTGCGCTCACTTCTGAACGAGCATGCGGAGGTAATATCTGAGCTTGCCCAAAAGCCTGCGACCGACGCGGAGTTCCGATTACGCCCGTGGACTCGATTACTGGCGGCGAAGCCTCGTGCTTGAGAGGAACCACGAGGTCTTTGACTCGCCAAGCAGGCTCAAGAGAAACTCTCCCTGCCTCAGCACCCAAGGAGTAGCGTACAGGAGGACCACCTCCTAGACGTGCTCGTGGTTCAACAGACTGTCCGCGGTCGAACGTACCAGCTTTCTGTCCAACTTGAGGAGTCATGAAAGAGTTTGGAGGGCGACGAATCGGAGTAGCCTGAGGCAAAGAAGACAGTGCTTCTGGTTGATCCTGAATTTCATCCCTTGTGCCTTCCTTTTCTTCTTCCGAGTTTTCCTCCAAACCTTCGTGTTCCGCCCCTCCACCCTTCGGAGAAGCCTATAGCACAAGTTAGTTTAGGGAGCCTGAGTCAAGCTATGGAGTACCTGAGCATCTGTTGAACTCAGATTTTTGAATGGCCATAGTTTCTCAAAGCTTTTTCTCCAGAGCGACTTCGGCTGTTCTTGATTATCCTCCCGTTTGATCTCATCTTCGTCGCTATCTGTCTCATCAGAAGCTGAACAATTCTCTTGTTCATCGCGGTCATGCTGATCGTTGGAGATGTCTTCCTCATTGTTGGTGTCGTCATTAGCAACAGCATCCAGGAACTTCATCTCCTCGCTTTGATCATCTTGTTGTTGGAGCCTATCGTGTTGGAGGATTCTTCGTTGTGCGCTGCGAATCAGCACTGCTCGGTGCAATGACTGTGAACGCCGACGCTGAGGAGTCTGGGGTGGCAGGGCACGTATAACGGGCAGAGGTATTGGTGCTTCAATGTCTTCGAGAATCACAAGATCTTTATCTTCCTCAACAACGCGAGGATGATTGCCATCAACCAAGACAATCTCATTTGCCTCTTCCTCCTCCTCCTCTTCATTTGTGTCCTGCAGATTAGATGTAGCTGGCAACATAAAACGAGGATGAGGTTTAGTAGGACTTCGGAAGGTATTCTTCACAGGGCTTTTGAGTATCCTTAGGTTTTCCCGTGGATCCTTCGAAGGTCGAGGGGTAAATACTTGAGCAGAATGAATCATGGACAGTCGTAGCCTGCGGTTGCGTCCTGCTAACATCATGAGGTGAAGCTTCTTACAGAGATGAATATCACAAACGAGCAGGAGTGGCCAGCAGAGCAGCACGCATCTCTTTGGGTGGATATGAAAAACGAAATCTCTTCCCGTGTATCTCAATCTCAGAGTCATTTGAGAGAGGAATAGTGGTTGCCTGGCCAGCAGGTGTTGAATTGGGATACACTCTGCAACCATCGACAAGTACACCTGAATTTCCAAGGACAATGAGGAATGCCTATGAGTCGAGGTCAGCAAATTAATTCTAATTTAATATATTTGACTAGCTTTGCGATCCTTGAAAGTGATTTTGCAATGGACGAGGTCGACATCTGGATAATAAAGTCGGACACTGCAACCTGGATCTCGTCCGAATGTGACTTCCTCGGTGTCGACTCCAAATGCTGTGACGATTGTATCAGCCTCTCGGCTTTTCATGAGGTTGATTGTCCCATATCGTCCAATTTGACTGAAACCATCCACGTCCATGGTTGTTGGTGTCTACCAAGGTAACGCTGAACGCGAACCAGAAAGTTGATCATTCACGTGACCAGGCACTGACGTAAGGTTCAATTAGATCTTGCTTCTGTCCCGTGATTTACCTTGTGGTTTCGAAACAAATCCATCGAGTCAAAATCTGTTGGACTCTACATTATAAATAAACTCAACAAAATCACCGGTAATTTGTCACGCTCAAGATAACCTTTAAGCTTTCCAACAGTCTTAGACAGTGGTTGGATATGTCGAGGAGACAGTCTGGTTTTGATGAATGGTGGAAGAAACTCCCTTGTATCGTTTCAATGTTCAAATGGTCCTACTTCCAAGTTGCTCTGCATCTGATTAGGAGAACATCCATGAACCTCGTTTAATTTTGGTGGGTAGTCTCTTGATGACACTCTGAAAATACATTACTTGTTCATTGAAGTTGCTGTCATCACCACACCCTTTCCTTACTTGAATATCTAAATTAAGGAAGGGTGAAAGCTTTTCAGTGTCGAGTTCGACAAGGGTTCAGGTCTGCCACCTGCGGCATCAAGTTTTTATGATTAAATTTGTTCACAAGACCAAAAACACTTCAGTGGCAGGTATTTTGGCATCAACTGTGCAGACACATGACTACGAACCCAGCGGACTCGTGCACTTGATGACGACTGCTGTCGATTGTGAATCGAGCCTATTTTTTTGAAACGCTATCGGCCATTCAGATACGCCTTTATTCTGAACAACCTCCCAAACTAGGGGAGCCAATACGACGAATGGAACATCAATAAAGTTCCTTAAAACATAGACGATGCATCAAAGTCTGCCTAAACTGGTTCAATCTCGTACTTGGAAAGTTGTGGAGAGATGACATCACATGTGAGATAGTCGAGATAACTGATCGATAACTAACCTGACCTAAACGAGTTTAGGGTAGAATGCCGGACTTCTCATCAAGGTTCTTTCTACCTATTAGTACTCCAGCCACTCTGAGTCCCTTCCGTATTTCGAGACTGTCCTCATAGCATGAGTCCTTCCTACCTCCAATGTTTTGATGAAAACCCGGCGTTAGTGTGTTAACACGTTTATCCCGACTTAGACCAACATTACATTACTCGATGAAAACCTACCAACCAGGATGCCTTGTAACTGACAAGCTGCATTAGACATCACACACAAGGCCTGAAATATGCAACATTTAGCAGGCAAGACCTTAATTTAGAAGATATATTGAAAATCATTGTGCAAGAAATCAGAAGACTCTTCCTCCATGGTAGCATGGACAATTTCTCTTCCAATCAGTGCCATGTTTCCCGAAGATTACCTGTCTTTAACTCAATACCTATTCATTGCTTCTTATGACCATGTTGCATCAAGTTAGTTATATTGGAATATCCGTTCGTTTCGTATCTTTGACCTTACTAACTGTTTGGAATGTAAGTAGTTCCCATTTCCTTTTCTTCCTTGATTTTCTCATTTACTAGTGGGTCGGCCCACCATCCGGCCTTTCAATTTTTATGAGCATATGAATTACATCACATTGTCATTCTCATGGCACAGTAACTGATGCTCGTCCCTCTATGCCCAAAGAAACGATTCAAATCCAGAGAAGAGGTAGTCGAGCTCACAAGAGATATACATATGCTCTAAGACTACATGAAGAAAACCCTGACAGCTCTTAACGTGCTCCCTCTCCACACGTTCATCCAAGAAACCGAACACATCAACAAAAAAAAACAACTGCACCGATCCAGAAATCAATGTTGATCAATGCATATGATGTGACCTATCTACAAGTAAATGTGCTCTATACCGATCCTAATTTGTATTCTAATACGATCTGAAGATAGGGAAGGAGCTATTTACGCTGGACTCACAATTCCGTGCAGGCAATTGTTCATGAAGGGACAGTCATCACGATCGAGGTCGTCCCTTTCGGTGATTCGCCTTGTTCCATCCACGTTTCATGCCCGTCGCTCAGATATTGCGTACTGAAAACAATAGTTGACACACGCCCTCTACCCGGAAATCCTGATCGAGTTGACATGTCTGCCGAGCCACCAGCACCACGTGCAAATCCAAGGCCAACGCGGACATTAATCAGCATGGCAGAAACACCATACACAGCCGGAAGACAATTCAAAAGACAAAGTGTAATCTGAGAGTTGAAACCAAGCCCGGCTATGAAAAATAGCAGGTTCCAGGTGCTAATCATATTCGGAACAAGTTAGAGAGGAGAGACTAATTTGACAAGTGCATACACACGCACGCGGATATTGCGGCGCTCTCGACAACAATCGCAAGTGCTTTCTAACTATCAAGTTAGCTTTCATAAGCGGACAGAATTGTAGATGGGAAAAAGACCTTCATGCCACTCTCGCCGAACCTCACGCCTTCAGTGCGAGATTGGGTGCTCAAAATGATCCATGATACCATAACTATCGGAAACGAAATCAGCTTTCAGTCGCGACCGCAGTTACGGCCGAGATACACATGCCTGTAACATATATGGTGATACTATTCCATTTGTTGAGTATTGTTCGTTCTCTTTTATCAGATATAGAACCGAACCTGAGCGTGATACCAGTAGCAGCTGTGTCCCATCGAGTTAGATATATTTTCCCATTTTCAATCGGGATCGGTGCCGTTGTGGTGTCATTGAAAGGACCATCAAGGGCAATCGCGCATGCTACAAGCCACATGGTAAGTTATCATCAGCGTCGAAAACATTGCCGTACCAACAAACGCAAGTACACCCAATAGCGGGGGAGCAACCAGCGTCTTGCGTTTTCCAGTCAGAATCCAGAGTCTGTATATCTAGGGCGATTTATCAGTTACACAGTCGACCAGAGAGGGAATCAATCACGCAACATACAATAATACAGTCACCCAATAGTACTGTGGATTGAATACACGCTTCCTTGAGTCGATACGCCGTTCGACTAAGTCGAGGTATTTGTGGTAGAGTTCCTTCAACATGTCCAGGAATAGGGAACACTTCAGGCCAGTAGAACGACCATTTCTAAGCATGGAAGAAAGTGAGCTGACTAGTCAGGCGAGGATAAGCGAGTAGTACTGACTGCAGTTATGGTGCAGAACATCATCATGCTCGTCGCCAAATAGAATAATAGGCTGTTTGCTTTTGTGGGAGACCCTGAATTTTCTCTCAACACCAGTTTCCGCCTGTACAGCAGCAAAACTGTCGAAAGTGAGAATAGGGTAAGGAATGCGCCATAGATGAGTGTTTCAAGAAGGATTCCAATTATATCATATGGATCAACCTGAAAATACATGCAAAAAGGTCAGTAAACCGTCAGGTTTTGTAGAGGATAAGATGGGCAGGGACGGAGGGAACCTATAAAGTGGAAAGTAGAAGGGTGAAGGGCACCAACTACGCGTCTAAAGATATACAATAATGAACCTCTCGATGGCCGCCTACCCCGGATGGATACGTCAAAAATGTAATAGCTGTTTCGGAAAGCGGGGGGACTTGACTACTCCACTCTTGCTGATCATCAGCTCAGTTATTGTTGTTTGAGTCGAATGAGGTGAACAGTCTAATTCTCTAACTACCATCCCGTACGATATCAATTGCCCACAGCCCTCAGATGACGTGTAATACAATCATCAGCAAAGTCATGTACGATCCGATCATACGACCCTGAGTAAGGACAAGCTCCATCATGCCACTTGACAACACCAAATGGCTTCTCGGAGTTTGAACGATCATAGACCAGTTCGGGGAAGAGGGGAGTATTTGGAACCAAGGAAAGTAGTCAACGGAGGCGTTATATTTGTCTACCTTGCTCAAACCAATACTCAGAGTATAAAGCTCCAGATGTTATGGGACAAAGAGACAGACCCGAAACAATGGCAAGCATTCATCGGCAGGAACAATCAGCACTGATGCAACGTTAAACTTTGTTAATTTGATTCTTGACCACGTGAAATGGCATCTCCGTTTTTTCTTATTTTTATCCAACTGCGAGTCTTGTAATACACTACCAGCACTATTGCGACATTCCAAGTCCAGCTACCCCTTAAAAACTCAACCTAGCTTTCCTCCACAGAGTGTACGGGACTGACATACGATTTCCTCTTCTCGTACCTCTCCTATCCGTACCCACTGATACCGATACTGGAGTTTGTTCTCCATTACGTGTCCAACCAAGACCCACTCGAACGTTAATAAGCATCACGGAAATGCCATATACTTCCGACATACAATCCAAAAATGTCAGAGCAATTTTACTATGAAAACCAAGACCTGCAATCAAGTAGGCGATATTCCATATGCTGTTTTCTTTTCTGAGAAAATTGTCGCTGGGAAAATCAATGGAGGGGGAGACGTACGTGTATATGGCTGCACTTTCGATCAAGACGACTAATGCTTGCTAGCCGATGATGTGGGTTAATCGATCATCCTATCAGTATAATTGTCAATGAACCCACTCTAAGTCGATATCCCAAAATATTAGTCCTAGCATGAGATCGGGCCCTTGTGATTATCCAGGAAATCATCGCTAAGAGTTCCTTTTTAGGCTGGTTGATCGAGGACACTAACAAAGGTAACTGACAGGTGATATAGACTGTGACACTGGATTCGCTGATCAGGGTCTGTTTATTGCATTCATTGAAAAACAACACTAACCTTGTAGTAATGAGTACAGCAGCTACATCCCAACCTGTGAGTCCAACTCTCCCATTTTCAATAGGTAATGGCTGCTGTGTGGTGTCATTTGCCGGTCCGGAAAGTCCAATGCAACATGCTGGGTGGAAGTGTATCTAGGGAAAACACAGGCTGTATATATATAACTGACATACCGAGATAGCCGAATAAACCAACTACAGGAAACACGATCATGGTCTTGTTTCGATCACTTAGAACCCACAGTCGGTAGATCTGACAGCGAGAGTGATATGAAAGTGAATCAAATGTTAGAAAATTGAACGTACGGTGATGGCATCACCTAGCAGAACGGTGATTTGGATACATACTTCTTTGAACCGGTAGGTAGTACGACTGCGTCTGGGGAGTTGCGTGGCTATTGTGTGTGCTGGTATAGGCAAGGCTTCAGCCCACCAAAAAGTCCATTTCTGTATCATACATTTTTTGCACTGGGAAGAAAAAAACATGTAGACCTACTGCAGTGATGACCAGGAACATCAGTACGCCTGTTATCATGTAGAAGGACACACTGCGCTTCATGCGGCCAGACGATTTGTCGGCCCTTCGTCTTTGCAGAAGGAGCATGATAGATACTAGAAACAAGACTAGAAACAAGCCATAGCTGAGGGTCTCGAGCAACATGGAGACGATATCATAAGGGTCCACATGATACAAAGTACGGCCTGCATCGGGTGGTGGGGACTGCATACGGATGGGCAGAGAGCGCCGGATTGGACATGCTATTGTGCAGACGCCGACACACAGCCTTGATTCGTGACAGCGGATACTTGCGAGTTTGATTATAATCCGGATACTTGCGAGTGAATTGGGACTCCGACTAAGACCGGGAGAATGGAGTTGGGAGGGAAGGAGAGTGCGCAATGTTCCAGGCGAGATCCGCGCCGGCGAGTCCGGGGCATCCAGCGCCGTTACGGGGAGTCCTCAAACGGTCCTGGCCGCCGACGCCGACAGCACAGCTTTCGCCCCTTTCTTCTCCTTCAATCAGCCACATTCCCCTTCCCCAGCTCGACGAGGATCCCTCCCTCGCAAGCACAAACATGCTCCCACACCTCCACCGTGTCTCCATCGACAACTCCAGCGCTGGCTCCAACTCACCCCCCACTCGTCCCGTCTCGTCCTCACCACCCCATCTCCAGCCAACATACACTCCAAAAGTCTCTTTTGATACCTTTGAAAACCCCAATGCCACCATGTTCAGCTTCACCCTGCGAGTCAAGAGTGAAGGCTATAAACGAGCTAGAAGCACAAGAGTTTTTCTCTGCGCTGCCAGCCCTGACGAAAGTGGCATAGAAGCCCTAGACTGGTGTTTAGAGTCCCTCGTCCAGGACGGCGATGAGTTGATCGTTTTTCGAGGCGTAGAACAAGAAGAAATGGGTAGGTAGTCTATTCCTCTCGTCCCTTGTGACGTCAATCATCAAAATTAGACAAAGACCACAATATTCTACGTCTCGAAGCGCGCGAGCTCATGCGCACAATTCAAGAAAAGAGTTACAATTTCGATAGCAACCGCAAAGTAAGTCATGCGAAACAAAAACACCTCGCTTCCCCATTCCACCTGTTATTTTTAACAGCTCTCACTCGTGTTGGAGTATATCCCGGGAAAGATTACAGATTCTCTTGATCGTCTCATCGCACTTTACCGTCCAGATTCAGTCGTCGTCGGTACCCGCGGTCGTCGTTCATGGCAAGGTATGGGTATGATGGGTATGGGAAGCATCAGCAAATACTGTCTCTCGCATTCTCCTGTTCCTGTCATTGTCGTACGTCCAAAAAGAGAAGTCAAGAAAAACGTCGAGAAGAGAAAGGCAGATCCTAAAAGGGGACGTCATTTTGAGTAGCGAAAAAAAAACACTTTATTGGAGTGTTCTCTGCTTTTTGTATGTTTTTCAGAGGATGTGCATCACTGGTTGATTGTCTGAATTGATGTTGATCGTGAGTTGCGCACCCATCTGGTTTTTGTCATGAACTGATGATGTCAAGTATTTGTTTTCCCGTATACTTAGTAGTATTGATAGTAGGTGTGCAGATAAGAATCCGATACATGTAGTTGTGCGTGAACAAATATATATATAATATTAGATAGAGGGGTGATCAGAGGGGTGATCATTCAAAATAGAGGAATCTAAGATTTACCCATCTGTTTTTTCTTACCCTGACGAAGTGACGAGACCTCAGGCACAAAATCATTCGCGCCTATCGACAAGACATTCGCGTCTGATTTCATTTTCCTCACAAACCTCCCAGGTGCAGACATCGTCGTGCCACTCTTCACTTGCAGAGCCGATCTAGGATTCGAAGACAACACAGCAGAGGAAGAAGTGGCGACCCGAAGGTGCGGTCGAGGTCCATTCCTGAACTCTTTCTCGTTTTGTTCAATTACCCTATTCCTCTCCTTTTCTCGATTCACATCACCACTGTCTTTCTTTCTCAATAGCCCACCCTTGAGCAACAGGTTCCCAGATCTTCCAACAATCCCACTTGTACTGGTAGTAGGCTGCAAAATAGACGAAGCTATCTCCTTCTCTCGCGTCTCCTTTTTTGAGAACCAATTCGAATTAACTGTAATGGGACTCTTGATTTCATTACTTGGTGCAGAGAAACTCCAAAAAGAACGTTCTTTCCCTTTCCCTTTATCTTGAATGAGGATCGGCATGCTAGGTCTCCGCAAGGGTGATTCTTGTGTTCCTTTCCGTAGACCCGTGTGTAGAGAAGCGGAGTGATGTAGAATGGGGTGCCGTGCGTCTACACGATGTGGACTCAGATTTTTAGAGGTGAATCGAGACAGGGATGATGTCGCAGTGCTACTGTAGCCTGCAGAACGAGCAGAAACCGGTTTCGAGAAAGACAGGGTAGTTTCTTATGGAAGATTGATTAAATCAAAAAAAAAGATCAAGCACTGAAAACTACATACCATCAACAACTTGAGCTTGAGGCTCCATATCAGACAATTTCTTCAAATGCCGCTTCATGTCATCTGCAGGACCGACAGGAATGTCAAGTTGCAATTCTTCACTCGCGCCATATACTTTCCTCCGCGCCTCGATCGCATGCTGACGCTTCGACTGTCTAGGAAGATCAATATGCCAAGCAGTCCACTCCATTTCCGACATGTATTCTTCTTCCTCGTCACTCCAGTCAGATGATCGATCAGTCATATCAGTCATCGCATTGAATTGAGGTGACTTTGACGTTTTGTCAACGTTCGGAATCGGCATGTCCTCTACATCATCTGCTTCTGTCAAGCCCTCATTCCCAGTCTCTCTTCCCTTTTCAATGCCAACACCCTTGACGGATCCAGTATTTCTCAAGCTCAGCCTCTTCCAAGGTTCCTTGGATGTATATTGTACGTCCTTTACAGTCCCCTCGCTTCCGGTGGTTCTCGGCCTAGTGGTCTCACGACCCGAAACATTATCGCTGTCCCTCCTCCTGCTCTGCTCTGTCTTACTTCGAATCTTGCCTTTTGAGCCCCAAAGTCTCCCCATCTTCTCAAAGTCACTTACAGCACCGTTGGCCCCGGTTATAACAGGATCATCACGTCCCCAATTAATAAACTCCATCGCTCCCCCAACATCACCCATACCCGCATGCTGAGCTTTTCGCATCACATTGACCCGCCATTCCGGATAAGGAGGTGTTGCAAATGTACGAGAGGGATAGACGAATCGGGGATCACCATATACCGGAAGAGGAGCGATGTGCTCTGCTTTTGAATCCACTTCAATATCTGCTTTGGATGGACTTCCTTTCAGTGAGGTAGGATCGCCATACGGTGCAGAAGATGATCTCGGTAAAGCTGGAGATGCTAGCACAGATGTAGACGTTTTAGGAACTGGGGACATAGTGGAGGCACGAGGTGACAGCTGTTGGTCTGAGGAGGGAGCTGCCAAAAAGTCGGGGAAGCTATCACTGCTTATCGCATGTTTGTGGACAACAGAGTCAGCGTCCTGTGTTTGTGACTGGGTTTGGGTGTTTTTTCCCCCGCATTGGATATTTTCTTCTGTCGCTCTGGTGTTTACGTTGATTATCAAGGGCTTGGGAAGGTTTTGAGGTAGAGTGGGTATATCAAGAAGAGGACCCCCTGCCATCCGATCCAAGAAAGTTGATTTTATAGGGTGAGGACAATCTCGATGTACAACTCTCAAGAAGGATTGAAAACCTAATGAATTCAGCATACAAGCTATCGGCATTCACAAGGATCACCTACCGTAATCATTTCCAATATCCAAACATACCCACTCACCTTCCTCCTCTTTTTTCCTTGTTTCTCGCTCCTTCTCCATCTCACTCTTCTCTTTCGCTTCCATCTCTCTCAAAATTTTGATCCTCCTCTCCTCTTCCTCTAGCTGCTGTACCTTCTTCTTATCCTCATCTTTCTTTGTCTCGTATGACCCATACCAATATCCAGCTCTCCTAGTATGTCCCATGAATTCGTCCTCAGATTCCAGATCATCGTCAAAATCATAATCTTCCGTTGCTGCTCCACCATCGATGGAATCACAACTCACTCGCGAGGAACTACTTACAGTGTTAGTTGCAGGAGACTTGGTATGAAGCGGTCGTCGGCGACGTGTTGGTGGAGAGGCAAAAACTGGACTAGATGATTCTTCTCCATCGCTTTCTCGCTCAGGGTCTTCTTCCTCGCCAGAGGAATGAAGTTGTCCGATGAGTCGTTGGTTCTGCCTTTTCGTTGTGATTTGATCTTGTGATTTTGATGTTTTTTTACTTTCAGTGCTCATATCGGAGTCAGCACGCTGAACATTGGTATCGATCAAGATTCGTTTCGGAGAAGATGGGGACCGAACTGGTAGAGACACTTTCGAAGATGAAGGAATGATTGATCGATCATTAAAATCGGCTGTATATCTCTCCATTCGGCCACTCATATTTCTCTGTACGTGTTTATCAATCTTGACTTGAAGGACAAGATTAGGAGCTCTGTTTTCCATGTTTGATCCTTGATAAACATGAGAACAAACTGTGTACCCAGGATAGTTGGCATCTTCATGCGAAGGATCTTGTGTTGACGTCGTAGTGTGGTGAGAGGCATATCCAATTAACTCTGATCTGTCTTCTTCGACCTCTGTTTCTACTAAGCGCCGAGGTTCAGTTGTGGCGTCAGGATACGATTCAACAACATTCTCATTATTCTCAAGTCCATCTCTATCTTCTTCTTCATCCACATCCTCATCTTCTTCTTCCTCATCTTCCTCTTCCTCTGTAAAAATTTCTCCACCCGGCTCACTCACATGATATTGTTCCGACTCGTTGTGTCCGTCGTCATCATGATCTTGAATTGAATGTGCCTCCAACTCAACTCCAATACCATGAGACCCTCCACCTATGACAGTCGTACTGCTGGCAGCGGGATTGGAAAAACCAGTGACAGTATTGGCACTGTTACCTGTACCAACGGAGGTGGCGGATGACGCGAACAAATTTTGTCCATGGATGTTTCTGTGAAGGTGTGACACTGTGCTGGAAGGAATACCAGAAGAAGCGGGTATCGACGACACAACGGAGCTGTTGTTATTACTGAACGCAAGACCTGCTTCTACTTGTCGATCCCATTGCGTTCGAAGACGTTCCTTCTCCTTCTTTGCCCTCTTCTTCTTCTTCCAATTCCAGAATCCAACGTTCAATGATCCGAGGTTCCAGTCCCTATCATCCTTCCTCCTTCCTCCGGCTATTACACCTTTCTCTTTTCCCTTGCCTTTCCCCTTCTCCTTTTTCTCTTGCTTCGCTCTCTTCTTCAACAGCTCCTTCTCTCTCTTCTCTCTCTCCCTCCTCTTTCTCGCCTCTATAAGCTCCTGGAAGTGTTCTGCCGATGCAGGACTAGTAAATATCTGAGAAGTTAACAAAGAGGGCAGACCACTATCCGTCAGCCGGTGTTGACGCTGTTCACGTTCATAATATCGTTCTTTATGCACATTTAATTTATAATTGGGTGATCTTCTCCCTCCACTTTCAGTTTTTGAACTGTGCCCCAGGATATCACCATAAATTGGATATCTCGCATCATTCAATTTTCGAATAGTAGCGTCGGGAATAATGCTGCTATTAAGCAATCCACCCGCATTACTTGGCGCAATTTGCTGTCCAGAAAAACCAAGAGATCGAAGTTTGGCTATACGAGCCCGAGCACGAATGAGATAAAGGGGTTCACTACGTAGTCTGCTGGAGCATTTCCAGAGAATGTTGTTTGAACGAATTCCACCCCATTCATCGGCCCGGTGTTTCATATCTTCGAGAACGAGTGCCACTGGGTTAACGTCAGGTTCGTTCTCTGTAAAAATCGTTTGTTCTTCATGAACTCCAGACTCTCTTTCACCTCCTCGTTCATGTTGGGCAGCGCCGCCGTCATGGTCCTTTGGTTCATAACCATGACTCAACAACGACGGTCCAGCTGCCGCGGCCGCGGATGACGATGAATGCGGTGATAATCCTATAGACGAATGCCTATGAAATTGTAAACAAACAACTCTCAATCCCGACGCTTTCTGCTCTTCAGGAGTTATCGGCAGATACGAAGGATCGAACCTTGAACCAACAAGCGGTGTCGACTCCCTTGCTTTCACATGTGCAATTAGATGCTGATTACTCGGGAAATTGAAATTAGACGGTTGTTGACTTCCATGATGTCTATAGCGTGAATAATGATAGTGATGTAAAGAGTCTGAGTCCTCTGAATCAGGATATGGTGTAGAAGATGAGGAACTCTTGGATTTGAAAGTACGAGAATGAGGGTCGGCAGAATGTGAGGAATAGCCTGTTGACAATGAAGGTCGAGGGATTGGGACGTTAAGTGCGGGCATGAGGATATCTCGATTTATAGACGGATGGTCTTGTGGTGGGTTGAAGCTAGTGCAGGAGAGGTATCGAGCGAGGTGTTGGGTATTATGAATGGAACGAAGAGACTTAAGAGGGAGAACGTATGTTGTATATTCGTCCTTTTGTGCCTGTCAATAAAATTTTGCTGTCGATGATTACGGAAGGCACACCTCACGGTCCTTCAAGATTGCAAGAGTACCATTCTGTATTCGAACCCATCGTTCTCTCCACTCGAGTCGGATAATTCTCTGAGTCCTACCACTAGACTCTGCATCCATGTCTCCTATTGCAGCCATGGAGGCACTTGAAGCTCCAATAGGTTTATGGTACATGTTCTCCCACGTTCCTGTATGTCCGATTCCATACTGATATGATTCGATCATAGGACCGGAAGAAGTGCTCTTAGAACCTGAATTTGGGGGGAGAGATATAAAATAACCATTAGGAAGATTAGCAATGTCATCTAAGTTTCCTCTCCAGACGATACGCAAAATGCGAACCCAGCCTTCCCAGTAGGGTTGGATATAAGTGTCGATTGATCGTGGTATACGAGTGAGTGTGAGTTCAACTTGGACAGAGGCAAGTTTAGATCCATAGTATTCGACTACGCCGACGTCAGTGCTTGCGCCAGAGTTGAGATCCATAGCCCTGAGGATTTGAGCGTGGAGAGTTGCACGTTTAGTTGCTGTTACGCTAGGTCTTCCTGTTCCATCCTTGTTCTTCTCCCTTCCTTTAGCGTCTCTAGTTGCTCTAGTTGCCTCTGTTTCGAATCGTTTTCCAAGCTTCTTCCGTAGACGTTGACGTTCACGATGTCGATGCTGATTCCACAGATGACAGACCTGATATTCATACAATGGATGTGTAGAAGGAAAACTCAAACCATGCAACTCGAGTAATTCAAACTCAACAAGATCGTACCAGGAGAGTTGTTCATCGTCGCCAAAGATTTGCCCAGTTGAATAGCGAGTGAGAGTCCAGTGGTATGGATTGATACCACCTGGAAAACGATCTGCGTCAGGCGCTGTGTAGACTGCGGATGTGGTAGATGAGGTGACAGTGTATCCGGGTAGCATAGGTATTCTAGAATCAGTGCCGTTGACTCTAGCTTGCGAGGGACCTATTCGGCCTCCAGGGGTGATGTTGCCTGGACTGGGAAGTCCTGTCTCGATGCGAATCTCATTTTTACGACCACTCCGATCCCTCTTATCTGCTGAAGAAAAACCACTTTCACTACCACTCAAGAGGTCGTCATCGGTATCAGTAAGGATGCCGTGCAATGTAGCAGCACGATCTCTACCAACACCGTTGGCTGCTGCTCTGTCGGGACCATATAATCCGCTCTGAGGAGCAGCAAAAATGATAGGACTTGGGGGTCGATCACGAGGGTCTGGTGCGAAAGTGATAGGTGACGGTGGTCGTTGAGGTTGTCTCTGCGAAGGAGTTGTGAACGTCTTTGCAGGGATGTTTATGTCAAATAGTCGATGGACGAGCCATATTTTGAGTTGTCGGGTCGTCCATTGAGGATCGACATGTGTTGTGAACCATTGGTCATGTTGTACTATGTGCGATTGGTAAGATCTGAGAGTAGAAAATTGAACAACTTACTGAAGCGACAAGCAATAATTATCTTACGAGAAGTAGCGTCATGCATATGTCAGTGAATAGAATAGTCTGTAGTGTATTGGGCAGAGTAATTGTCGTGGGCGTTAATGATAGGTTGCTATCTAATCTGTATTTATCAGATACGGAACTAATTTCGAGGAGGCTGATTTCTTATTGCAGCAATTCCTCTCGATATGCCAGTATTTCGACTGAATCACCAATGGCTCATGCGAGCGGTGACCATGTCTGATCTCATTGAATACATTGGTTTCCATCTGACAGGGTAAACGCGAATGCCCAGCACTCGCACAGGCTGATGTAGGGAAGTTGTATTGTATATGCTGTATGACAGGAATGAGCGATGCCAATGGGTTTTCTGGCGGCCTTGTTAGGGGCGGCTCTATGAGAACGAGGGAAGTAAACCCAGATTCATGCCTCAATCAAATCCGAGTCTATGCCTTCACTATGTAATTCAAGATTCCAAGATTCGGGCACCACGAACGAGAAACTGAAGGATCCAGCCAAGTTTGATCCAAGACTTAAAGACTCCAATTTCCATAGGAGAAACGATCCTAGGACTGTGTGATAATTACCAACTGTTGAACGGATATTTATGTCAAGAGCCGATACCATTTCTTGCACTCGGATCGAATTCCGTTTCGTGACCTGATAAAATGTGTTATGTGGTAGGTCATATTGGTGATATGTGTCGAGTTGTTAGCTACACCAAACTTTAGCGAGAATTGCTCTTTAGTTCGACAAATAGACACCGAAGTAGACGTGTCGTATTACATAAGCTAGTGCCACGTCGGGGCAAATTGACATATTATTTCTCTTGTCCTCTTTTCTTCCCTCCGCAACAATGGGCGGTTGTCAGTTTTTCCCCTATGAATGTATTCTAGCTCACTTGTTTTCCAGTCAGGTTTCTCAATCTTGTACGGCCGTTTCTTCCAATCCTTCCCGAGGTGTCTTCCCCTGATCGCAAAGTATGCCCACGCGAATTCTCCAACCTTGACTTGTACTCACAATGTTTTCCAGGTCCCCTTCAATCAAAAAATACTATGGACAGCTGTGACTTTACTCATATTCTTGGTGTGCTCACAAGTGCCATTATATGGCATCATGTCCTCTGACTCGTCTGACCCGCTCTACTGGATGCGTGTCATTCTCGCATCCAACCGTGGTACACTTATGGAACTTGGTATCTCACCTATCGTCACCTCAGGCACGATTATGCAACTCCTTGCCGGCTCCAACCTCATTGAAGTTGACTTCAGCTTGAAGGAAGATCGTATTTTGTTCTCTGGGGCTCAGAAACGTATGTGATTCTTTTATTTCTTGTCAGTTGTCAATATAACTAGACTTGTTTTCCCTTACCAGTATTTGCACTTATCATTTCTCTTGGTCAAGCAACCGTCTATGTTCTCACAGGTCTCTATGGTCAACCCAAGGATCTTGGCGCCGGTGTCTGTCTCCTCTTAATAATCCAGCTTGTTGCTGCAGCACTCATTGTTATCCTCCTCGACGAACTCCTACAAAAAGGCTATGGTCTCGGCTCAGGCATCTCCCTCTTCATAGCCACCAACATCTGTGAAAGTATCGTCTGGAAAGCTTTTTCACCGACCACCGTCAACATCGGTCGTGGCCCCGAATTTGAGGGTGCTATCGTTGCATTGTTCCATTTATTGTTCACTTGGAATGACAAAGGACGTGCATTGAGGGAAGCTTTCTGGCGTGACAGGCTGCCAAATGTGATGAATCTGATTGCAACAATCGTGATTTTCGTGGTAGTTATATACTTGCAAGGGTTTAGAATCGAGATTCCAGTCAAGAGCAACAGATTCAGGGGACAGCGAGGGTCGTACCCTGTAAAGTTGTTCTATACTTCGAACATGCCTATCATGTTCCAGAGTGCGCTTATTTCCAACGTTTACGTCATTTCCCAAATGCTTGCTACTCGTTTCCCGGACAACTTCCTTGTCCGTTTGTTGGGTATCTGGGAGGTGCGTCATAGGATGTATCATGATTCTATTCCCTTTGGCTAATGAGATCTTTTTGCAGCCTATGGAAGACTCTCCTCAACTCCGCGCCGTCTCCGGAATCGCTTATTACATGTCACCCCCCCATACGATGAAAGAAGCTTTCCTTGATCCCATTCATACCATTGTCTATGTCCTTTTCATGCTTTCTGCCTGTGCTCTCTTCTCCAAGGCTTGGATTGAAATTTCTGGCTCTGGCCCTCGTGACGTCGCCAAGCAACTCAAGGATCAACAGATGGTGTGTTATCATCCTTCTTGACTGATTCTATCTCGCATTCAAACATTTTTTTTTTCAAGGTTATGGCCGGACATCGTGAAGGCTCGATGTACAAAGAACTGAAGCGCGTCATTCCTACTGCGGCCGCGTTCGGTGGTGCCATTCTTGGTCTTTTGTCTGTCGTTGCTGATCTCATGGGTGCTATCGGAAGTGGCACTGGTATTTTGATGGCTGTGACTATCATCTACAGCTGTAAGCAACCTATTTCCTCTCTTTCATTGTCCATCTGCTGATGGACTTGTGTAGACTGGGAGATCGGGATGAGAGAGAGTGGGGGTCCGGAGCTCGCTGCTCTTGGTGATCTACTATAAATCACGCCTTCCGGTATTTGGGGATATAGGGTAATGGTGGACGATGTCAGCTGTGGTGCTGAAATTGCCACGCACTGCGATGACCAGGACGACAATGACAAGATTATTTATTTCACTCCTTCCTCTCATTTTCTATGTCTGTGCTGCACACTCCCTTGTCATTGAGCTGTCTGTTGGTGCTTGAGACTATTGTCTTTTGTCTTGTATCGTAGTAGATTTTTTTACAGAACAGGAAGGAAAGGGGTTCCGTCTGGCCGGTTGAAGGGGAAAATAGTTAGGGATACCTGGGAGCCCTTAAATGAAATGCGCCTGTTAATCCTCTGTGTGATTTTGAATCCTTGTCTGAAGGCATTGGGATATTATCGATATGAGGTCATGATTCTTTAGAATGAGTTGATTATGGAACCATATCGAGATATGGGAAGTTGTGTCTGATTGAGGCAATACGTAACCTGTGTCATGGACATTGACTCTTGAGAATTAGACACCTACTTCCATCCAAAACGCGTGTGGTTGTAGTTCCTGAATGGAAACTACTTCAAGTCTGCAAGATTCATGTTTGCAGTCGCAGTTCAACTATTTTACAACTTGGGTTGATCTACTTGGAGAGCTCGGTCGACGATCTCCGAGATTCCAACAAGTGCCTCCTCCTCGAGAGTACGGGCCACAACTTGAATAGAGATCGGTGCATTCTTGAAGATCTCTGGGTCATCTAGAACACGAATCTTAGACATCAACGATTAAAGACAGTGTGCACTTACAATATTCCCAGTTCTTGCGATCTGTGTCGCCATAAAACGACGTGCGAGACTTTTGAGCATCCAGAAGGGGATCGACACTGGATCCCACTGGAATAACACAAGCAGGATAGTCCAGGACATTCCAAACGGTTGTATACACAGCAGTCCTAGATTTTTCACGAAGGTCAGGATACCTGAAGCAGACCAATCCATGTGACTCACTTGTTATTGCCATGAGGTGGTGCTACGTAGGGCGCTACGGGACAAATAATGGCATCTACTGGTCTCTCGGTCCCTGTGATGGTAGCCGTTTTGAGCCAATGTTCCAGATATTCCTGCCTCAGCTCCCGCTGTCTGACATTGATTTTCCAATATTCGAATGCGGTCAAGTTGAGCGGGGGTGGGCGATGCATAGCACGTTCAAATGGCGCATCAACATTCTCAACGCCCATTGACATCGCGCCGATGATGGGTTCCCCGGACAGCTTAGCTACAGCCTTATAGTCGGCATCCCCGACAGCTCCCCAAAGTTGTGCCTGCAATGCAGATGTCAGCTAGCCCGGTCATTATCTCCGTACGGACACATACAGCAAGTGCATATATCTCGGGATGGCGAATTGGTTTCCAGTCAATCACTGATATGCCCTTTCAACATCACGATTTAAGTTCGAAGAGAGCAAGTACCTTTATGCCCGGCCCGGATCAAAGCCTGTTTAGTCGCCTCCAGTCCTCTCAATATCGGCGGATGTGGCATAGTAACACCATCATCCCACAACACTGCAAAACACAATCTTTTTCCACCATCATAGTCAGAAAGATGATACTCATCCTCATTCCATTGCTTGCGAATGACGAGAGGATCATAATCCCAGGGCTTCTTGGAGAGGACACCCTTCAGAAAAGCTTTCACGCCACCCATGGAGGTTGTCATAGGGCCGAGTACCGAATAGATGGAAATTTGACCATCCAGAGAATTGGCACAACCAGCGTAAGGAATCCGGTTGAAGGATGGGCGCAATCCGTAAAGTCCATTAAAGGCAGATGGAATGCGAACGGAACTACAAACTTGAGATTTGTGCGCAGGACATGCAAGAAATCACACACCCGCCAATATCGGATCCAATTCCTACAGTACTTATTCAAAGCTGAAAATTTCATAACAGCATCACGTACCAAGAGGGCTACCCCGCAAGGCTTTCAAATACGATGAATTATCGAAGTGCTAATGAAAATGACACAAAACATACCAATCAGAGCACCTTCGCCACCAGAAGAACCACCAGAAGTAAGTAATCGGTTGAAAGGGTTTACCGTCCTTCCAAAAATGAAGTTGTAAGTCTCTGGCCACTACAGGATACTCAGCAAGCAAAGCGGGGGCCGAGCTTCGCTACAAACCATGAGAGTCTGAGGAATATTGGTCTTGACATAGAAGACAGCGCCCAAGGACTCGAGGATATCAGTAATTGCAGCGTTCTTTGTCACAGGCTTCCCGATCCATGCAACCCAGCCTGTTTAAAGTGATGTTGGGAACGAGAACTAACACATTATAGAGCAATATACCCATTGTAGTTTCAACATCCTTGATGCAAATCTGATCTTTCAATGAAACAGGAAGACCTGATATACAGTTACATGAACACATAGATGAACCAAGGTGCTTATTTCTTCACCGTGGAGGGGTCCAACTACTGAACCGGTGCGCCTCAAATGTTCATCGAGTTCAGCAGCTCGAGCGAGAGCCTTGTCGATGAAAATTTCTGTCAGACAGTTCACCTCGAATAAACTCCGATGTCAGTCTTGGTATACTCAAAGGTCATGAGAAACACACTAGTTGGTGCGCTACGATCGCACGCTTTGAGAATGCGGTCGTGACGTCAACTGCTGTCCAAATTCCTTTCGCCAAGTTGGACAAAATAACATCAACATGAGACTCAGTAATTTCTATCTCTCGAGAGTTTAGTAGCCCGCACGCCCTAGGAAATCCGGAGACATCGATTTGACTGTTATCAGGAAGGTTCGTAAGGATCCATTCCTTCGGCAAGGATGCTCGTTGTTGTTGTTTTTTCGCAGCAGCACGCTCTCTCCAATTTGTTGTCGCCATGATGTCGAAAGTGATAAGAGAGTGAGACCATCAACTATACGAATTCCTTTCCATGTGACTTGAATATTGAAGGATACGATGACCCGATAGTCATGTGCGTACCATCAAAACCGAAGCTATGACAAAGTTCTTATGGGAGTAGCCTGGACCTTCTGATTCTGCTTCCTGGACTTGATGTCCTGATCTCTCATTATCGAGGGTATAGCACCACATGTTCCTCAACTTTCACGTGGCACAAGAACAGACTAATTTCGACGTCAATCTGGAACAAACTTCAAGGCCATGATTGAGAGCAATGTAAAAAGTACCTAAGGGATCTCTCCGTTGAACGCTCCGCGGTTTTCATACATTGCTTTCGTTTCATGATGTGTAATACTGCTGGCGATGAGTCCACCATTCAGTCTGAAGACGGAATCATTGTCCCTTGCACCTCGCTACCAGAGAAAGCGAAACCATACTTTGATTGTCTTGTGATGATACACAAAATATATGTTCTGCATACCATCAAGGTGTTTTTAGTTTGGTGACTATTGAGGTGAGTTACTAACGTAGTGCTACATTACTCTTACTTTACAGACCGCATGTAGTTTCAAATTGTACTACAGTCGTCCACCTTGCTTGGTGACTACTGAGATAAATCGTACTACATGGAGCCCCTTCCAGGCAGTACATCTGCAGCATCACAGAGGAAGGTTTTGTGGACATGGGGGATTGAGCCATGCGAACATACTAAGCTTTTTCGGTGGGAATAACATCCTGTCTTGTTTCGCTGGGAAAACGGAGATGGTGTGTGCATAATGAATTTCCACACTCTTGGTTATCATATGGCTCGGTCGGCGTGCGAACGGGATAAAAGAGGTAAGCCCGCGATTTCTCACTCAAAGAGCGGTTACCGCAAGCTCGCACCATTCTCATCGTAATGGCAGTAAACATGGCACTGTATTTCATACAAATGCTCTTTATTTTGCTCGTTATTTCATTCAAGGAAGCATTTTGTGTTCGCTTGTCCAATTTCACCGATGCATTCCCTACCCAGAAGACTTTCCAGTCTCAGAATATGGCTGATGTTGGATTGAGGTTCGTCTCAGATTCAGGAGTCTGCGAGACAACACCGGGGGTACACCAGATGTCGGGATATATCACAGTGGGACAGAATATGTCAATGGTGATTTTTCAGCAAAGATGGACATAATTCAGTTTTTCATGGTGTGCCCATCCAGTGGTTTTGGTTCTTTGAATCCAGGAAGTCGCCTGAAAATGCACCATTCACTCTGTGGTGAGCTCTTCTATCTTACTGAGCCAGAGAAAGGTGTTGAATATCCGCGAGGCTAAATGGCGGTCCTGGTTGTTCGTCTATGATCGGTTTATTCCAAGGTATTTCTCTCTAGACATGCTTCGGAGCATACAGACATTAAGCTATTGCTCAGAGAACGGGCCTTGCACGGTTCAATCAGATGCCAAAACCACATCGATTAATCCGTTCAGGTGTGTGATACTGACTTCTTTGCTAAAAAAAAGCTTTTTTCAAGAGTAGGTGATCAGTTGGAACTCTTTGAGCAATAGTATGTCTTGTTCATGTTACCTGTGGACAAATCTGATGCTTTGGGCGCTGAAGTGATCTATATCGATCAACCAATTGGTACTGGTTTCTCTTTCGGCACAGATACAGTCAACAGTACTTTATCGGCTTCACCATTTGTATGGCAGGCTTTTCAAGTCCTCTTTGAAAGTGGAGAATTCTCCAAATTCCAAAGCAGAGAGTATGTACGGCTCCTACTTATTATACTCTTCTTCTGATTTTTCAATAGATTAATCCTTGCCACAGAGAGCTATGGGGGCCATTACGGGCCTGCGCTTATAACATATTTCGATCAGCAAAATAAGCTGATCAAGGAAGGGAAGCTCAAAGGAGAGGAGGTGGTGGTTAGCGCTTTGATGATTAACAAGTGATTAACAAGTATACTTTGCCTCTTTCGCACGCTCAAAATTGATTAAATATACTAGCGGCTGGTTTGATCCCCTCATCCAAAACCAAGCTTATGTTGACTTCGCCACTAACGCTCCTGGTTATGGTCAACTACAAAGCGACCAGGTGATTCAGCGACTGAACGAGGCATTCTTCGGTCCAGGAGGATGTCAGGAACAGGAGATGGCCTGCTCTAACGCGGGCGATTCCGTTGCCTCAAACAGTATTTGTCGTCGTGCTGACGATTTCTGTGTAATCTACGTTGAATTGTCTGCTGATGTTCTTCTGATTCCTGTATTTGTTCCCCTTTCTAGGTCGAAAATATCTTTGTCCCAGCAGTTGGCGATCGCGATGATGCCGACTTGCGGCAGAATTCATCTGCTTTATTCCCGCCCGAATTTTACGTTGACTATCTCAGAAATCCCCTGATCCAGAGAAAAATAGGAGCTGAAGTGCAATATAGTGAATGTGCGGATTCGCCTTTTGAAAAATTTGTGACCACTGGAGATGTGAGTGGTTCTGCTAGTGGGCCAAAGGTTTCCATGACTCTGATCCGATAGGATGCTCGGACTCTACTTCCTCTTCTCGCTAATCTGGCAGACTCCAAAATGAAAATTCTCATCTGGGTCAGCAGCCTTCCTGAGATACTTCGTTTTGCTTTCTTACATCCATCCTCTCTCCTAGGCTGGTGATGCAGACATCAAGTAAGACAATTCGCAATGCACTGGGTTCATGTCTAAATAAAAATCTCGAAATCATTAGCTGTAACTGGCTCGGAGGGCATGCATCAGTACTAGCTATGGACTGGTATGGGAAAGAGAGGATTAATCATACTCCATTGACCAATATGACGATAAATGGGAAGGCGGTAGCTGCTATCCAGAATGTTGATAACTTCACCTTCGCGAGAATTTATGAAGCGGGTCACGAAGTAGTAGGTGTTTTCTCTAATTTTTTGATGTGCATTCAGAGGATCTCTGACTATTTCAATAGCCCGCTTTCCAGCCAGAGGTGTCATTGGAGATATTCCGTCAAATAATCGATAAACAGCAACTGCATTCTGTTTAAATAGCAGAGGGTACAGAAACTGTTGGCCCACGTGAGTTAATAAGACCCCTGCTGTCGTAGTATTGAAGAACACTGAGCAACACAATGATAATGATTTTATAATTCACTGGACTATGTAGGGACACCGGATATCTATATAATTTGGTATGTCTCTTGGACATGTTGAGTCATGGGTGGCGTGAAAGCAAACGCCGTGGGATTGGACTCTCTTAGCTGCTGGGAAGCAGTCTGTGATTGCAACTATGTTTGGGCAGCCTGTTGCCGTGGCTTTAGCGATGGCGAGGCAGATTGCAAAGAGCTCGGCATTCACTGAGGCGACTCGCTCAGTAGGGGCTTTGACCCGACATGTTGCTACTGCGATAGCTTGCCATTGATTGGTGGATGAGACAGATATCGATGTGCCATTGAGTTTTGATTCCGAGTCATCTACGGAATCCAAAAAATCCGATCGGTTACACCAAACCATTGGAGCTCCCTGAAATAATCAGTGGAACAAGCCCTGTGAAATTAGATGAACGCCGACAGTGAGGTCACCACCATTGCCCAGAAAAGCGATGCTCAGTAAGATCAGCCTCTGGTTCAATTGCTAAAGACATTTTGCATTCATAGAGAAAAGCAGGAAGGAAAGTTTTTTGGATCTTTTACTCATATATGCTGATCAAGTTACCAAACTTGTATGATTAATGTGTACATAGCACACATTTGAATGTCAAGGCTACTTCACTACTAGAATTGGCGTCCTGACGCTTCACTATTACGAAATCTATTCGAGATAATCATCTGGTACCATTCCATATTGTTGTGGATGTCCTTTTGGCGGCTTGACAATCAGATCCGCTTGCTGTCTACATGATGACAATATCTCATCAGCATATTGTGATACAGGAGCGTGATGCCACATACAGTCGCATTCTCAATAGTACTTTTCGGTTTGCAGAGATGATGTTATTTCCTGCCTGCGTGGCTCGAGCGAAGAGGTCGGCACGATAATCTGTCTTCTTCGCACATAGAATCTACATTACGGAGCGCTCAGTGAAGACAATGTTTTTATGTACTTCGGAAGCGATGTTTACCTTATTTTGACTATCGACTCTGCCCTGAATTTCGCCCGACTGGATAAGATTAACAACGTGCTGCTCGACTATGTCCACTGTCCATCCAAAAACCTCACTCATCCGATCGAGCTGAGTAAGGTCGTGTCTAAAGAGTTCTGAACACGCTGAGAGAGCGTAAAAAACGTACTCTGATGGATGAGAAGGGCTGAAAATATAACACAACAGCATTGTTCTGGATCTTAGTTGCAAGGTCATTGACATGCTGACATAAATGCACATCGATATAGTGGCGGCTCTAGATTGGACTAAGCATGAGTTCCAAAGAATATGGGGGACAGGAAGTGAGCGATGACATACAGAGTATTTTGATAGAAGTTCCAATACCGTTTTGAAGTTACTATTGATGTATGCTTCGAGGAGTTCCCGAATGTAAGGCTCCTGTTCGATGTACAAGCTGAAGACGGCATTCTCCAGCAATTGAGATTTAATCACGCCTCGAGTCATGGATGCCAGGGCACACAAAGTGCCAAATATCGCAATATCACTGGGTGTGATCAACTTTCAAAATAACTCAGTACAACCGGATAGGTCCAGAAATGTGACACCACTCACCTTGCCTATCCAGTCTCCCAACTCTTTGACAGCACCGATTTTCAAGAAGGACTGCGCTGCCTTATCATAACTCCCATGCCCCATGTGCGACAATGCCAAAGCTAAGTCGAGTCTGGATTGTACGATCTCCTTTTCTGTGGATGTCTTCTTTTTGGGATATGGGCCACTGCCACTAGCTGAGGAAGGCCCAACCGTTGATGTTGATACGTTCCCTGATGCACTTCCCGTGTTACTAGCATTTGCCGCTACTGCGGTCGCGTCAAGTGCTGCATCTGCTTTAAAGACATAGGTGGAAAGATGAGAGTAGTTGCGTTGTTCTATGAGAAGCTAATCAACTGTCAGACCTATCACATAAAGTTCGATAGCTTCGAGTATACCTCAAGGACGGATAGACACATATCTAGGACATGCTGACTCGTCGCACAGAACTCGCGAGATTTTGTATGATGCCGAAGTGATTGTTGATACTCTCCAATCGAATGGTAAAACTCTGCTAGATCTCTGTGTGCCATCTTCATTGGAAAAGACAAGAAGGACACTGTCAAATGCATAAGCTACATTAAGGTGTACCACTCACTCGAATGCTTTCTCTGATCATGTTGTTAGTGTAAGTCTTCAGTTCGACCTCTAGCTTAACTTTCTCCGACTGATTCCTTGCAGTCACCTCATCCACCCATTTTGGATTCAGTTGTGCAATCATTGAGGGATTTGGTAACTCATAGGAACCGTCTTTGACGGCTTTACTGTTTACCAGATACTCATAGTTGGCAACCAAAGTCTGATAAAGCGATGGGTCGCGCGACTGGTGGATATGTTGTACAGCAAGATTGAACGCTTCGGGAGCAATATCTGGACAGAGCTTGACTATGTGAATTAGACGATCGATAGCTGTTCGGCCTGTGCACGCGTTAACCGCAGTCAAACACGGGATTGTATTGTACGTGCCTCTGTAGCCTGATATGTAGTTTTCGAGTTCAAAAGGATGTACATCGTCCACGGGAACGACAGCTGGCTTTCTCGGATATTGGGTGCCAGTGGCTACATGTTCGTCATCGACGTCCATCAAGTAACAACTAATGAGCTTTCCCACGACCATGATAATATTTCATGTACTCTAAGTACAATATTTAACAGATCTATTCAAACCGCTTCCAGGCACGCTTTTCGTACTCGATAAGTCGCGCCCTCCGTTTTTGGGGTCTGCAAGTGATTATTCAGGAGAGAAATTAGGAGCGAAGAAAGACACATACAGTACAGGTACGCGAGGTTCGATGAGTGCTCGTTCTTGCAGGCTCAAGAACCGATCTTTGAAAAGATTCCCTTCAGGCTGCCAGAAGAGTCAATGGGTATTGGTAGGGAAGAAAAATTCGATTTACTTTCAATCCTCGTAGATTCTCGGTCAGATCCTCGCCCAACTGAACTTCTATTTGCCTCTCCGGTACTTTGTGTTTACCCAATCGTTGTCCAGCAAGACCATGTCTTCTCAATCTATCTTTCAATGCAATTTTTCTGTGAACCTGTTCAGTTTCTTGTTGAGCCATCAATCTAGCATTAGACCGCCTCAACCCCTTGGCGAGTGATATCGAAGCCATGAGTTGTTTCCGAGCAGCCTTTTCTGCCAATATCCTTTTCTACGTGTTGACATGAGTACTGGAGCATGTGGCAAGTCAAGTGAGCATACTCACCTCATCGCGAAGTTTCAACTCTTTGTTTCTCTGTGTCTTGGTTTTCCTCTGCGTAGGGCGTGGTTTCACGATAGCAATATCCGCCCCCTCTTCCTCCTTCACGTCGGTCTCCCCAATATCATCAATTTTCATGCCTGGCGCACCACTGACCTCTGTGATATCACTGGCATCAAGTGCCTTCTCCATCTTCGTTTTAACATCCGCAAATTTGTTCAGGTCCTTGAGTCTCTTTTTTTCAGCTTCCAGAGCGTCATAAATGAGCTCTTGGTGAGCACGAACGGGTGGATTATACGAAGTTCCCTGATGTGGTTCTAAAATTGCCGGGACACCGATTTGATCGCGCAAACGTGGTGTCCTAGGTGCCTAGCTGACTATGTCAAAAGATTATTCTTCAGTGAGGGTTAACCATGCATGCACCTTAACCTTTTTAGGCGAAGGACCCTCTTCTGCTTCACTCTCTCCAAGGCCGGTAGGACCCCAAGGATCATAGCAACCACTTTCTTTCACAGCCGCACTCAGTTCCACTGAACCATCGCCAGCTCTGTATTCCGAAGGATCTACGACGGTGTTAAAAGGACCCTTTCTCGGTCTTTGGGCAATTCTCAATAATTTCTCTTTCTCCTTCCTGGACATTTTATTTTTTTTCTCTCTATCAACTGCATTTGTTGATGTTGAACGCGAGAAGACAGCGGGTATAGCAGATCTCTGGGAGAGTATTTTTGTTGAAGTGAGAGCAGAAGTGGAGAATCGGAGCGTTTTTCTAACTAGAATGGCACCAGTGGTATCCTTCCCCTGAAAAAATATGATACAAAACGCACTTTTTTCATCACCGACAGTATCAACAACAAACAGCTCATCATCCGCGGTCTTCTGTAACATTTTCCTGCATAATCAATAGCAGAGAACAATCATCAATGTTGTGAGATTTAACCGCTTCGATGAGATACACACCCTGTAATTCTCTCCTCAGCCCTGAGTTCCTCAAGGCCACTTTCCAAATCTTCGAGATCCACATGCTTTCTCCATGCTTTTTTCCCTTTCCTGCTTGGCTGGTTATGTTGTGCAGGAGCACCTTTAGTCGACTGGCTGAGCTTCAGGGCACCTTGAATGGTTGGCATAGCTGGTTGTTAGCGAATAAGAGTTCTTGCCAAATTTAGCAAGATTGATCAGGTCAAAGTTTTATTGATCACAAATTCGAACACAAATTCTTTTTCCATTATGTTGTATCCCAGATTGATGAATTCACTTGTACCGAACTCGATTCGCCTTTCGTTTCACTCTTCCTAACCGCTTTTATTTTTTTGGTGTGATATCTATCGTGAAAAGAGTGGAAACGCAACCAGTGATACCATTAAAAATAATTTTCCTGAATCCAGTAGATGGTGTTAATCAGAATGAGACTGAACATAGATAACTGTGTATATGCGCCACACCCCACCGTCATAGTCAGAAATGTTCATGGTCTAAGTGAGCCAATTCCTTGGGCATGATTTTGACCGTCTGTATCCATTGGTGACGGACTAGAATATGTTCCATTACTATTCCTCGTGCTGACACTACCGGTGGACGATCCATATGAATCACCTATAGGTCGCGCAGCTCAGCATATAAGAATCCTGGTTTGGTTTCATATCAGTTCTTGAATGGCCCTCACCGTGTTGTTGACCTTGGCAAATCGTACTACGAGTTGGCCGAATCAGTGACAACATGTCGAGAAATCGACGGATCAGGATTGATGACACACGCAAGTGAATGCAACGAGGTGTCAGTTCTTGTACAAAAATCACACTTCGCTACATGCCAGGAAGGAAGTAGCGCACTCTACTTATTCCATCGCTTCCATTACCGACAGGCTCATACCAGACATTTTCTACATAGGTCCGAGGGCTTTTGAGAGAGATGCAGATATACAGAAAGAAAAATTGAACCGAAGGTCGACGAATATCTACACATACTAGTATATTGATTAGCATTTCCGAAGTAGCTATGGGGCACTTGGCCTAGTGGTATGGCGTATGCTTTGCACTGTGAGATTTCACATAATTGTATAAGATCACGAGTTCGATCCTCGTAGTGTCCAAATCTTTTGTATTCACTCTTACCCGAAAAATGACATCATTAGTGTTTTTTGCATGCAAAAGACTATCATCAATGAACTATGATCGCCCTCAGTCATAATACAAAGATTCAAAAATGGCACCCGACTATATTTCAATCCAGTGGTATCCACGATACCAAATCAATAGTGGCTTCCGATCCTTTTTCAGAACCATAGGGAATTCAATCACTCAAAATTATTGCGCGACTGGGGCATAACTGCTCTCTGAAAACGATAGAAAAAACAGCACAAACATGAAGTGTGTATAGGAGGGAGGAAAATAACAGCAGGACCAACGAGAACTAAATTGGCTGGGAATTTACTCTGCATCGACGACCGTTGTTTGGAGGCCCTAAGGGAAATCAGGATTATTTGTTCTACCAACAAACAAGAGGGGCTCACGCACCTTGAACGACGTTACGGGGACATGCGAAACGTATGTGTAAAGTTTCTCCTTAGCGCTCTCGTCATCATTGCGCTTCCCTAAAAGTGATCGAAGAAGGAACCAGGGATTAATTTACAGAACACTGAAAGATACGCGACGTACGCTCAAGTTTTACACGTATCCGATGAGGGACCGACTTGATACCTTGAGCCCAGATAGCCTGGTTAAGCTTGGGGTCAAGGCGAACATCTGAGGTACCCATGGCCTTCTGAGCAAATTCAACGACGGACTTGACGGCCCATGGAGCACGTTTCTTGAAAGAGCGACCATGCACGCGCCTATGAAGGTGAATTGTTTGTTCATAGGTAGCAACGTCTTTGAGGGCGGAGCGTGTCTTGCCGCCGGTCTGTAGTTAGAGATGTCTTAGATTATAACATAAATGCATGTCTACAGGCTATTACCTTTTTCTTGGTATTTGTGGGAGCCTGTTCACATATCATTCATACTGGAGTGAAAATGAGAAAATGATATCGGCATACCATATCTTGGAAACGTCGGTGTCGATGAGCGATAAATTGATTTCGTTTGGTCGTTGTGCTGTGCAAACAAAACAAGGTTCGAGGGCTTCACAGTTTTTCGGCATATCCCGGAGGTTGATGGTGACACGGTGGATATTGAGTCGCCGCTTGAATTGACCTGAAAGGTGTCTCACCTGTCAAGTCGTCTTTAGACGTCTTTAGACCTGTCACAGCCACACTCCGCTAATATACAAATCATACGAAAGAGAAAAACACAGAACGAAAAAGAAGTAAAATGGGCTGGGTGAGTATAATAGGATATAGCCAAGTGAGCAAGATGGAGTGATTTCTCTAGTCAAACTGGCAGTGACGGGTGCACCAGCAGCTTGCGCAGCTACATCCACACTGGCAAGTAAAAAATGGAATAGATCCTTGCCTCTTTTCTTCTTTCACGTTTGCAGAATGGTAATATAGGAGGGAGAGGGACCTCGTGGATAGAGTGGGGAGAACCACAATAGCCATGAGATGGTCTATCATTTTGGAACACTCATGTAAATAGCTCACGGTGAATCGTAAATTCAAAAGTCACTCAGTGTTTCGACATCTCAATAATCTGGAGAATGCGTTCTCGGCGTCTTTGACTGGTTCGGGGGGCTATGGGTGGTGTGAAGGCAAATGCCGTGGGATTATATGTAACGGGGTCACCTACGAAGAAAACAAAAAATAATAAGCCGATAAAAAAATCAAAAGGGTAGAACGAAACAATGAGCAACAGTCCTACAGCGGGAAAAGGTTGCTGTCAGATGTGCGTGCAAATGTTGATGCTGCTATAGAGAAAAACAATCGTCGCATTCTTGCTAGAAATATGTACTAGGATAGATAATTGCGGCGCATTCACAGACAATGCCTTCGGTAAAACCGGAGTTGACGTGAGGGGAGGTGGAGGGGGGACCTTTAGGCTCTCCTTTGATGCTCCGTTTTAGTGGCAGATCCAAAGGCATACGCTTGCCCTTGCGTTTTCCAGGCTGACTTGGTCCATCTTTTGTTCCAGCACCCTGAGCTACGTCCTGCAAAGCTTTAGCTTCAAGCATTTGCGCATATTTGTCATCAGTCCCAGAAAAAGCCCCACCTCCATCTTCAGAAAAGCACGACCAGAATACAGATTATGCCGTACTATGAAAGTCACTCAGCGACATATTTAGAAAAGGATAGCGATTCACGGACCATCCATGTACTATCCACGTATTTATAGGTTATCACAATCCAATTAGAGCTCCTGCAGAGTAGCCTTGCCACAATAGCCGTCACATCTCCAATGGTGACTGTGAGACCTTCCATCTTGGTTTTAGGTGTGGACGTTATACATACATGGGAAGCCACAAAGTCAATGTATAGGAACTTCAAGGATCCACACCAGGTGGTGCAAAACATTGCATCAAGAATGCATGATCGAGAAGGTCAACCAGGCCTCAGGTTGATAGGTTGACAGACCAACAAACAGCAGTACATAAGGCAACGAACAATACTTGTGATCCGTCACTGGGGCCGAAAACCACCGGCTGTTGACATCGTGCCATAACTACTTCATCTCCTACAAATTCTTTCATTATGGTTGATGGTCCCATCAAACTTGTAAGCAGCCTCTTACTTCTGTTCTGATTTTTCAAGCCAAGTAGCATCCTTCAAAAGACCCTCTACATGGACCAGGTTCTGCTTCCACCTATGCGCACGACTGGTCATCCACAGGCACAGGTGGTGGTATCCATCTACGCGGTCGGCACTTTGTCGATGGGTACGGTCGCACTTGTAATCTGCGCGGAGTGAATCTGTCGGGAAACTGTAAAATGTAAGTTTACTATATTCTTATGTCCAAAAACTTTGACTGATCATGAAATTTCAAGTCCAGTCAACCACACAAATGAGAGTTGGCCGGATGATCCGAAGACGGTAACATTTGTCGGGCGCCCTTTTCCCCTGTCTGAGGCACATGATCACTTCTCGAGGCTGAGGCGATGGGGAATGACATTTAGTAGGTGAAAATCCTTCTTCGTGACAAGACGCAACTCATGACTTGCAGTCCGATTTATCGTGACGTGGGAGGCTGTCGAACACGAAGGACCGTGAGTGGTTTGCAATTTATGGAGGTCGTGTTGACTTAAGCTTGCGCGACAGGGGAATCTATGACAAAGAGTACCTGAACTATCTCCGGGAGCTGTTTTCGCTACTACCAAAATATGGGATTTCCATCTTCGTATGTATGCATCAGGATGTCTGGTCTCGGTACAGTGGTGGTTCTGGTGCACCCGCATGGACAATTGAAGCTACCGGGTTTGATCTAGCCAATCTTGAAGAGACTGGCGCAGCGTGGCTTGCCGGAATGCATGGCGGAGGATACACGGACGATGAAAGAGGATCGTGGCCCACAGGGTACCACAAACTTGCGGCTTCAACCTTAAAGTAGGGTTTGGTTCTTACTTCAAGTCTTGAGTGCTGATGATCTTCACAGCACTGTATTTTGGGCTGGTGATATTTTTGCGCCAAAATTGAAGGTCAGGGATGGTGTTCCCATCCAACAATTTCTGCAAAATGCATTTTTGGATACATGGGAAACTCTTGTTCATGCAGTGGGAGATCTTGAAGGCGTATTAGGTTTTCAGATGATGAATGAACCCCATAGAGGATATATTGACCTCAAGTCAATGTACTCATTCAACTACAACACCGATCTCCATCTTTCTCATATACCCTCGACGATCCAATCTTTCCAATTGGGCGCCGGGTATTCCACGCTCGTGCCTACCTGGACCAGATCTTTCCCAATGCCTACGAAACAGACCAGTTACACACTATTGAATGAAAGGGGGAAGAAGGCATGGAAAAAGGATGGGCCAACAGGTGGGCAGTGTTTGTGGGAAATGCATGGGGTTTGGGGTTGGTGTAGGACTAAAAACCAAGCTGTTGTGTTAAGAGAGAATTACTTCGTGAAGCATCCAGTCAGTGGTAAGAAGGTGCGCGTGCAAGCATATCATCCTTTATTTGAGGTCCTAACGTTCAGCTAGATTGAATGGTATACGGACTGCTATTATCCGTTCATGAAGAAGTGGGCCGAACGGGTGCTCCAAGCGTCTACCCCAGACAAGATCCTTTTCGTGGAAGCTATACCAAATGAGGTACGTATGGCCCGTCTAGTCTGTCCCTAGTACTCATTCTTTAAGTTCTGTCCAACATCTTGGACGGAAGAGCACCAGATACCCAACATGGTCTATGCACCACACTGGTATGACCTGGACTCCCTTTTCAACAAGAAATATGGTGAATTTACTGTTAATGTACAAGGTTTGTCACGAGTGCGTTCGTCTTCGCTATGACTTTCGTCATGATCTAATGCTTTATCCAGGGGATGTTTCCTCTCAAGGCTTTTTACTGGGGTCATAAAGGTGCCCGTGACAACTATAGCCTTCAAATACGTACTCTGGCTGAAGAAGCATACAAGTCATTAGGAGAGAAGCCAGTTTTGTTAGGCGAGTGTGGTGTTCCCATGGATATGAAGCACGTATTTGCCCAAGTGTCTCTTCTTGTTCGGGCTAACAGTGTCCTAGTAAGGGAGAAGCCTTTGTCACCGAGGATTTTATCTGGCAAAAGCGCATGATGGACGCGATGGTCACTGCCTTAGACCGCGCATTAGTCAGTTTCAAGTAAGTATATTCTTCATCATGCGCGCTCCATTGCTAAATGTCCTACCTCGTAGTCTCTGGAATTATAATCCCGATAATACAGACCAAGAAGGTGACAACTGGAACGGTGAGAACTTTTCGTGGTTCTCCCAACGTCGAGCGATGCCAAAATTACCGCTTGATCACGAACAAACTTCTTTACATCTCGATGGCGGCGCTCGTATCCTTGGTGCTGTCATCCGGCCATACCCCGCCAAAGTAGCTGGCATACCGCTCGAGTTCAACTACGAAATGATGAACGGTGAGATGTCGTTCTCATGGATGATACCTCAGGGAACAGAACACGACCGTCTTCGTACACAGGAAACAGAAATATTCTTTCCTTCACTTCTCGTGTCCGGCAGAAAGCTTCTTCTTGAGGCTCGAGTCGATATGTCGCAATACAAGTGTGACGATGAGTCTGAGCTCGTCAAGAAACTCCAAGTATTGACGGAAGAGAGGTATGCCTACACCTATGATGAACACCGACAAACACTATTTGTCATTCCGAAAGACACCTCTGCGGGTATCAAGCACGATATAAGGGTGAGAGTATGGCCTCCCGTCCAACCCGTGTTTGATTTGAACGATTTTTGGAGTGATTTTGGTGTATGGATCGGCGCGGTTGGTTCTGTACTTGTTGCCATTCTTGTGGCAATCGTAATCAGTATTGTGAGTGTCTGGATGGGATATGACTGAGGATTTCAAAATGGGTATGATGGATACCATAACAAGTAAAACACAACAAATGTTGTGAACTGAACAGTTTTTCCAGTTCACGTATTATATATTTGTTCTATGGTTATAGTAATAGTCATTCATGTGCCTGTAAATGAGAATGCCCACTGTTGAAATGAATGACTTGGTAGACTTGCATTCTACAATAAGCATCTAAGCAAATGGAACACATCAACCTGATCGAGTGTGATTTTTCTTCATTATTATTTAACTGGTTGATTTTTAGCATGCATATCTATATATTTCCTGCTGTTTCTCTCCTCAGTCATCTACCTTACATGGTGACTCTTGAGTTACTTATTGTCCTTAATTCACTATTTACCAGCGTGCATTCCTTCACATGAAAAACTTGAGACCATCCTCTAAACAAGATAGAATGTCATGAAGTTAGGATGAGTGGATGGAACAACCCTGGCCTTGACTTACATGTGGAGTATACTCTACCCTGGCTCAAAGTCAAGATAGTCATTGACCTATCCTAGGGTTACCCTTTTTTAAATTGAAATCACCAAATTTTTACACGGCGCTCGAGTGTAGTCCATCCTAGGGTTATCCTTGATGGGCCTTAATAACAGAACTAATAAAAATTATGTAGAAAAGAGAAATAGGACAGTAGGCAGGACTAATACATTTGAATCTATGTCAGATAAAATACAGATGAATGTGGATGTATTAATAGATGTGAAAATAGATAAACAGAGAGCAGATACCTTTAGCATAGAAATAGAAATGAAATCTCTATTATATCAGTGCATCAAAAATGATCATATGGTGATCAAACACTTTATCCTTAACAGACAACCCTGGAGCGTTGGCTTGGTCAAGTAACATCACGTTAAGTGTGGTACTATCACGGAGTCACTGAATGTTGCTTTATTAGGCACTCACCGGTACTTTACCGCGGACTGCGATCGAACACCGCATTACAGATTTGTGATATTAACAGTGCTTCAAAAGTAAACCATATACAAGATGGCTCTTACTGAAATACTGAGTTAGCTGGAAACTATCTTTACTATAATAAATTATACCGCTCTACCACCATTCGACTATACGCTACTGCTACACTACCACTATTACATTAACCTCATCGCAGAGAATACCTGAATGAGAACTGAGTCTCTGGTTCCATTGATGCAGCTCCAGTGGTGTTAGAATCGCCGCCACCAGTACCAGGCAGCGGGAATCTGAACAAGGGCTTCCCTTGTCGAACGGTTGTCACGGTCGATGCAGTTGCGAAGGACGAGGACGAAGCAGATATGGTATTGGATGCTGCAAGAGTATTCCTGCTGGATGATTGTCCGAACTTGAAAATTGGCCTCGACATTTGGCTAGGGGGGACAGATTCTGCCTGCATATTTGCACCCATTGTCGTTCCACCAAAAACATTTGAAGTCCTAGCATCATTGAAAGGGTTTGGTGTACCGCCGACGGCACCAAAAACAGGCATAGATGGTTGACGCATGTTGACATTACCATCTGAAGCTGATCTTTTGGACCCAAACGATGGGTTAGAACCTGGTGTCAGGGTATTCGAAACGTTGTTCGCCCACAGCTCCCTCCCCTGAGGAAAAAAAGAATTAGAGGCGACCGTCGATGGTTGACTATGTGCATTTGACCCAGTTGCAGGACTGGGATCTAGGGTAGTCGAAGCATTGGGAAATGCACCTGCACCAGAGAAGCCTGTGGGATTGAACTGATTGAATGAAGTAGGTTGAGCTGCAGGTTGGGGGAAATTGGTGACAAATGGATTGGTAACAGAGGTGTGTTCGAAAGCAGAGGTGTTGGCATTCATTTCGGAGAAAATAGGTTGAGGAGGACCTGAGGCAAAAGTATTAGATGGAGGACCTAAACGTGAAATCAATATAGCGCCAATAACAGGATGTTTAAGGTATTACCGAACGGGGACCGGGAAGTCGTGTATGACCCAGGGGCTGGAGTTGCTGCATTAGTATCGGACATAACCGATGCACCGGGAAAATTAGAAAAATTCGTCGGTTGGAGAGTCCCTGCCTCTTGCCCGAAAGCGATATGGGGCGAAATGGTGGATGGCCATGATCCCGAAGGCGCGGTGAATTGAGAGGTTGGATGTGCAATGGCTGATGGACTAGGGGAAAATCCTGATGTCGATGTGGGAGGGAACGACGGATTGTTAACTCCTGCGAAAGAAACAGACGACTGAGACTCGGACATCTCCGCAGGTTGCGAAACAATTGTGTCAGCTGTTGCATGTCCTTCGAAACGTCTTTCTTTGTCTGCAGGTGTGGGGGTAGGGATGGGGGGGAGGGACAATAACTCATTGTACAAAACTTCGTTTAAACCCATTGGGATGTCAGGCGTCCGATCGGTCATGAATCCAGCCCAATAGGCAGAATCTGGATTAATGGAGTTAGGGAATTCCTTATACTATCAAAATGAGCTTTCAGTTAACAGGATCAAGTAGAGGCAAGATATTCCTACCTCCTGTCTATCAAGTTCCCTGTTCAGTTCGAAGGCGCGTTGTTTAGATTTGGCAAGCCGTTGCCTCCTCGTCTCTTGTCCGATCAGAATACAGCTCCCTTGTGCCATGGTATGCTCTTCCAGTGTAAACCATTTTTCGACATAAACTTCTGGGTTCAGAAGGCGCTCAATGTGTCCAGAATCAGAAGGCTGAGGCATGAACAATAAGTATACGCATTCACTGTCAAGCAGATATAAGGCTCACCATACAACCCGCCGGATCCACCTGCTTGACTAAGTCTTGACGCAGCAGCTCACGATTGGGACCAAATTTCCATCTGATATTATATTCCACCCATTCTTCGCCAACAGCACGGTAGCGATGTTTCTGCGCTAATTTTCTTTTGGTTGAAAGCTTGCTCAACTTCCCGCGGCGGTTCCTACGAAGAGGATGCCAATTTTCATTCTCACTCTCAGAATCGATTTCATTGTTATTTGAGCCACGGCTACGCTTCTGGGTGCGACTCGCCACTACATCGATGTCAGATTCGTGTCTTGACAAAGTCCGTCGTTTGCGAGGACATTTCACAGGTCTATCTGTATCAAGTTCACTAGCGTCATCTTCATCGTCATCAAGTGTCCAACCAGCTTCTGCACGATCACGTTTCTTGCCACGTTGAGATAAGCCATGACTTCCACTGTCATCCTCTGCGGCCACCGGTGGATCGCCGTTGGCATCCTGAATGACTTCGTCCACAAAAGAGACCTCAGGCGCACACTTATCTCGAATCGATGGTTCTGGATTAGCGACCTCAGGACAGTGGACCGGAACATGGCGAGGCTTGGGTTCCGAGACCTTTTCCGAACAGTAATTGGCAAGCGCATCTCGAAGGTGAAAGTCTGACGGGAGCTGGCCAACCCAAGGGGATGACGAACGAGGATAAAACTCCAGAGCTAGATCTACTGCGTCAGGCTTGTCCTGGACCACATCCTGGACCTCGTTGACTGCTTCCTGTACAGGCATCGGGCCCAATTCATAATGACGGCGCTTCGGTGCCCATGGGCTAGAATTAAGAAGTTCTTCTTCACTCTTCCAGTGTACTGGTCGTGGGGGTAGTGAAAAAGTATTTCCGAAGGTATACTGAATCTTCCCTTGAGACATAGCAAGAGAACTAGATATATGTTAGACAATATCGTACGCACAGACGTTAGACCTACGCGGCACATTTCGCTATCCTTTCTTGCGCTCTTTCTTCCGCCGTAAAGCGTGTGTAAACGACTTGCCTCTTTGGTTTCTCTTTTGCAGGATCAGGACCATCTTGATTCAGGTCAGAATTGAGATGACAGGACGAATATCAAAATTGGGCTCAATACCTTGTTGAGCAGGTTCAACCTTGCTTGCAGTTGCATTTTCCGGTCTACGCTGAGCGTGCCGAAGTGCTATGTTATATGGACGATGATCGCTGTCAGGAATTCCACGTTCTCGTCTGTAAGCCCTGTAAGAGGAAGAGATGAGAGAAGATACGCGAAAGACAGATAAAAAATATACAATCTGTGCGACTGGCTATTCGGCTGTTCTTTCTTGATCAATTTGCGACGATATATACAGGCCGCAGCAAAAAGCGCGAAAAAAAACGCGAGAACCAAAAAGAGTTTGACTGCTAAGAATAATCCACGGAAGATATAGCTATCTGTTCCAAAGAGGAGAGGCTGAGTCGATTGGCCAAGGGTAGTATCCATCATGGGAGGAGACAAAAACGCATAACCTGTGATGGGAACAGTATTTGACTCTGCGGAGTCTGAATCTGAGTATGAATACACGTTGAAATTTCAACAAGTCAGCTGACTGGACACATCACACATGTCTTGAATTCGCTAAAGAATAATTCCTGTATAGTCTTGTCTTTCCTCTTTAAAGGATGATTCTCATTGCATAATAGGATGATGATGTAAGAAATGATGACATCTATTGGAATCATAATTTGCAGGGGTTTGGGCTGGTCCTGTTAGGTATTGAGGGAAATCGTAGAAAAAGAAGGGTAGATAAAATAAGCCAGAACGAGACCCAGAAGTTTTTACAAGCACAATTGTATATATAGAATGTCATACAGTCACATCATGCTGATTGAGTCAGAATACATCTGATGGCCTTGGCAGGACTTATCGTCAACCAAAGAAGGAGCCAACATTTTTCTGTCTAATTGATGAGATAATTTTTCCCTCTGAAAAAAGGCGTATGCGTGTAAAGTGTCAATAGGAATCGAATGCTAGTACTCAAGATTGAAATTTAATTTGAGAAAATTGGTAGTTGTGTTTCTGTTATCTTTGCTCCATGGATGCCTGCAGAGATATACAATCAGTACGGATAGGCTCCTGCCACTATAGGTCCCCATCAACTCGCATCGAATGTCATTCTTTAAAAGGGAATTAACGTGACTTCGCGAACGTCATTGATTGGAGTTTCTCATTGCCGCAATGGGGCGAGAAAGTACGATATCAGAAGCTATTGTTGAAATCCTCTTACCTGTTCTTTTTTTTTTTTTTTTTGAATCAACAATTTATTACACGGTGCTCGATCGCAGTCCGTGGCAGCACTATGTAAAGGTAGCTATACACCCCCAACACATGTTGTAAGCGTGCCTCCCAAACCCCAACTGTAGTCAGTAGTCTAGGTAGAGAAAAAAAAAATTACACTAAATGACAGATACCAGTGTCCAAGATATGCTCCTGCCAATGTCTCAATCCTCCCCCTAGCCCCCCATACCTTGTGACCAGACCAACCCTCCTCACACATAACACTTGTGAATGGACACTAAAACAGGTACTCCAGTCAGACCCCTTTTCAGGTAGGTACTGGTGACTTCTCAGTAAGC
>Ga0153966_100009_pt1 | contig 147780 bp, 156 predicted proteins | sample TSFL050MetaG_FD_104738 | JGI IMG/M metagenome (GOLD analysis project Ga0153966, IMG submission 104738) | Attine ant fungus gardens microbial communities from Florida, USA - TSFL050 MetaG | ecosystem: Host-associated > Fungi > Mycelium > Unclassified | place: USA: Florida, Paynes | collected... | reverse complement strand
CCTGGGTCTGGCAAACTACTATAGGAGATTTGTGAAGGACTTCGCAAAACTGGCTAGACCCTTGAACAATCTGACAAGAAAGGAAGAGAAATGGAGGTGGGGAGATGAACAGCAGAAAGCTTTCGAGCAGTTAAAAACGGTCTTCACGAACCGACCTCTATTAGTTGTACCGGACCTAGATAAAGAGTTTAGAGTGGAGGCAGATGCCTCTAACTTTGCAACAGGAGGAGTATTGTCAATCAAATGTGAAGATAACAAGTGGAGACCAGTAGCATATATTTCCAAATCGTTAAATGAAACAGAAAGGAACTACAAAATATACGATAAAGAGATGTTGGCAATAATACGCTGCTTGGAGGTATGGAGACACTTCCTGGAAGGAATAAGAAGTAAATTCGAAGTATGGATGGACCACAAGAATTTGGAGTATTTTATGAGCAACCAGAAATTAAATCAGCGACAAGCACAATGGGCTCTATACTTGTTCAGATTTGACTTCGTATTGAAGCATATTTCAGGAAGCAGGATGGGAAAAGTGGACGGATTGAGTAGGAGGCCGGATTGGGAGGTTGGAGTAGAAAAGGATAATGAAGAGCAAATACTAGTGAAGAAAGAGTAGATAGAGACATGAAGGGTGAGAGTGGCAGAAGTAATCATAGAAGGAGTAGACTTACTAGACAAAGTAAGGAAATGTGAAGCGAGAGATGATGAAGTGATAAAAGCAGTAGAAGAGATGAAGCAAGCAGGGGTAAAAATGTTAAGAGATGAAGAGTGGCGTCAGGAAGACGGGTTAATGTTAAAAGAAGGGAAAGTGTACGTTCCCAAAGACGAGAAATTAAGGGCAGAAGTGATCAGGCTACACCATGACACGCCTGTAGGAGGACATGGAGGACAGTGGAAGACGGCAGAGCTAGTGACAAGGAATTTCTGGTGGCCAGAGGTCACTAGAGAGGTGAAGAGGTATGTGGAGGGGTGCGATGCCTGTCAGCAAAATAAAAATCAAACGCAACCACCAGCAGGAAAATTAATGCCGAATTCGATTCCAGAAAAAGCTTGGTCGTATATTAGTGCAGATTTCATTACGAAGTTGCCTTTGGCTCAAGGATACGATGCAATCTTAGTAGTAGTGGACAGATTTACGAAAATGGCACACTTTATACCTACTACAGAGAAAACGAGCGCAGAAGGATTAGCACGACTATTCAGAGATAACATTTGGAAGTTACATGGACTACCAGATAGCATTATTTCAGATAGAGGGCCACAATTCGCAGCAGGTATTATGAAGGAGTTGAATCGCATGCTAGGGATCAAGACAAAGCTGTCTACAGCATTTCACCCACAAACAGACGGTCAAATAGAGAGAATGAACTAGGAGTTAGAACAATATCTCCGAATGTTTATAGACCACCGACAAGAACAATGGCCAGAATGGTTGGGTACGGCTGAATTTGCCTACAACAACAAGGTACACACTGGGACTAAAGTGTCACCCTTCAAGGCAAATAGTGGACAAAACCCTAGGATGGGATTTGAGATGAGGAAGAAGGGGAAACATGAAGGAGCAGAGAAGTTTGCGGAGAGAATAAAGAACGTGCAAGAAGAAGCAAAAGCAGTGCTACAGAAAGCGCAGGAAGAGATGAAGCGGTATGCTGATAGAGAAAGAGGAAAAGTGGAGGAATATAGAGTGGGCAACTTAGTGCTACTCAGCACTAAGGATCTAAAGTACCAAATGGTCGGAAGGCACATGGATAAATTCACAGAACGCTTTGTAGGACCTTACAAAGTAAAGGCAATCATTTCTAGTAACACAATTGAATTAGATCTGCCTAGTACAGTTAGAATACATCCAGTAGTTAATGTCAGCCGAGTACGATGGTACAAATCGCAAGTGGAAGGCCAGAGAAAAGAAGCGCCACAACCAGTGGTGATTGAAGGAGAAGAAGAGTGGGAGATGGAGAAAATTATAAACAAGAGAAAAGTGCGAGGAAGGGAGAAATACTTAGTACAATGGAAGGGATGTACAGCGGAAGAAGACACATGGGAAAGTAGAGAAAACTTGAAGAATTCAAAAGGGAATATCGCAGAGAAGAAGAAGAAGAACTGAGGCAGCAAGAAGCAGAGGAAAATAAGAAAGTGTTCAGCAGAGAGTTACCGGGAAGGTATACGGCTAAGTTACTCTATGGATGGGGTAACAAGAAGTACGACAGAGAGTATTGGAAGTATATGGAGGAAAATTGGAAGTGGTGGAAGAAAAATCTGTTTTCCAGATATAGCAGAAACCCGTTCTTAAAAAGAATGGAAGAAGAGGAACACGAGTACAAGGGAGGAATGATAGAAGAATGGAATGAAGAGGAAGATAAGGAAGATCGACGAAGAATAGAGGAAGACAGGAAGTATTTGGAGGGATTAAAAGACGAAAATCAGGATATGGGCAACCTAAGGGACCCATACAATGAGCTATAAAGAAGTCCTTGGGACGAGGACCCTTGAGAGGGGGGTGGTGTTATAGAACGGCAGGCGAGCTAGACGATCTGCAGCGGCAGATTATTTTATTTCTTTTTCTTTTCTAACAATTATGTAATAATAACTACGCACGGGACATCATGACTCAAAAAAGATGCATGGGATAAGATAGTTTAGACAAATACTTGTAAATACATATTCGTGTATAAGTAGCCGAACCAATTAGCGGGAACTCTAACGAGTTCTCTTTGTCAAACTCCGATAAAGAGTGGGATTGAGGTTAAGGTTACCCAACCGCAACTGAGATCCTTACAGGAATAGGATTTCAAATAAGAATATAAATGTGCTTTACTGTATAGTGATAGAGTAGTCGAGACGACCGCCTTATCACACTCAACATTAGAGATAAACAAAGAGAACTCAATGGAGTCTCTTGGTGGATTGTGCTACCTACTTATACACAATTTCTATTTATCTATATGTATGCTTAAGTAACTACCGAACCTTCTAGAAGATTCCATCATGTGACCTGTCATGTGACCAGGTCATGTGATCTCATCTTATCTTATCTTATCTCCCTTTTCTATAATTAGAATCCTTTGTCTAGTCTGTCTGAGAATAACTTTTGTTCTTCCCATCTCTCTAGCCATACTATTTTTGGTTTGGATGGGTGATTTATGACACCATTGCTCTACTATCCAGCAATGCTTTTACTGATACTTCTTTGTGGGTATCTACTTTCTCTAGTCCGACACTGAGCCAGACTTTCCTTAACAGTTTTAGTGTCTATCTCACTTCTCTCTGAGTGTGATGGTCAAAGTTCATTTTATTTTGTCCATATAATACACTGTATCTATTTTGGGAGGCTTACTGGTCTCCTTGATCTTTTGACGCCTCCTGCATCCCTCCTCTAACCTCCTTTTAATTCCTGCAATGTCGTGCCATATGCCCAAATATTTCACAGTTGAAACACCTCTGATCTCCTTCCTATTCTTTGTCCACATCCATTGCATTGGGGTCCCAAACCTCTTGTCCTCCTCCTTCTCGCCTCTTTGAATCTCCACTAAATCCTCTCCTTAGTACTCTATGGAAATCCCCCTAATGTCCATTACTCCAGAAGGGCCTAGCCCCTCTGGATGGCTGCGCTTCTGGTGGCCTTGCCATCCACGCTGCTTCTTTTCCCCCCAATACCTTCTCCTCTGCTCAACTCTGCCTCAAATTTTGATCCAACCTTACTGATCTCTCCTACTATTCCTCAATTGTGGTTGGAGGCAATTCTGCCTTTGCCAACCTCCTCCTGATATTGCCATTCAACCCTCTCTTGAATTCCTCTATGAGGGGTCTGCCCTCATACCCACTTCCTCTCAATACTTTTTTGAAAATTTGGACATACTTGTTGCACATCTGTCCCCCCTGTTCCAACAGCCTTAATTTGTTCACCTTTCTTGATTCTTCATCAAACTCTCCGAACTCCTCCCTTATTTTCTTGAACAACTCCTCCACTGTTTCTACCAATGACAGCCCCTGCCTTCTTTCCTCCAAGATGTTTTCCTTCCATACCTCAGCCACCCCTCTCTGCATGTATGTTAGCACCCACAATATTTTTTCCTCCTCTCCTGTTCCCTTCATCCTCATACTAATGTATAGGTGGCAGGCATTGATGAACTCCACCACCTTCTCTCTTTCCCCATCAAACAGAGGGGGCTTTGCTCCTTCCCCCTGAGTTTGCCCCCTCGATAGGAGCTGCTCTATTGCCATTGTGTGTTGGGTGAGATATTAAAGGATCTGGTCCATTGTTAGACCAGTCTCTTCTTGTTGTAGTTGTTGTTGTTGCTGTTGGGATTGTTGGTCCCAGGATGATTGTTGGTGGGACATGTTGTTGTCCCAAGCATCTTCTTCTTCTGTTGTTGTTTTCTTGTACAAGGAGCAATCATCTTCTTCTGAACTGATGTTTACATCTACTGGAGAGCATGTCTTCTCCCAGCTAGGCACCTACTTCCCTACTAACTACTGCTCTAGTAATAGGGTTAGACTATTGCTGCAAAGATGTGAACCTCTAAACTTAAGGGACGACTGTCACTCCTCTGCATATAGGAACTACAATGAGCTTCCAGCACAAGGTTAATAATGAGAAAAAGAACAAGTATATAACCAGCCTGCTCAATTCAGAGGTCAGGTCTTAGACACGATACCTGAGCTTAGTACCATGCTTCTACCGTTAGTCCCTAACTGACTAACAAGTTTCCTTAAGCCTAGGGCATGGCTATGTCATAGTGGTCATTGGTCATAATGACCAGCATACCAAGGGCGATGTGAGAGTAAAGAAAAAGTGTGTAGGGCTCGTGATGAACAGTACAGAGTGTAGAATATCAAGTTCTAATGTAATAACAAGCTAGTCGTAACGACTAACTTATCATACTCAATATTGGAGAGAACAAAGAGAACTCAATGGAGTCTCTTGGTAGATTGTGCTACCTACTTATACACAATTCTTATTTGTCTATATGTATGCTACTAATCTTTTCAGAAGGTTCTATCATATGACCTATCATATGACCAAGTCATATGATCCCATCTTATCTTATCTTATCTCCCTTTTCTATAATTAGAATCCTTCATCTAGTCTGTCTAAGAATAACTCTTGTTCTTCCCATCCCTCTAGCTGTACTATTTTTGGTTCAAGTGGGTGATTTATGACAACAAGGAATATTGGAAGCAAATGGAGGAAAATTGGAGACAGTGGAAGAAAAACCTGTTTTCCAGATATAGTAAGAATCTGTTCTTAAAAGAAATAGAAGAAGAGAAAAATGAGTACAAGGGAGGAATAGTAGAAGAGTAGAATAAAGAAGAGGATAAGGAAGACCAACAAAGGATAGTGTAATGAATGAGGTCTTAGTTGAGTAACCTTAACCTTACTCACACTCTAAGTCAGAGTTGACAAAGAGAACTCATTAGAGTTCCCACTAATTGGCTCAGCTACTTATACACAAATATGTGTTTACATATTTGCCTAACTATTTTATCCTGTGTATCTCTTTTGAGTCATGATGTCCCATGCACATTTAATATTACATAATTATCAGAAAAGAAAAAGAAATAAAATAATCCACCACCATAGATTATCTAGCTCGTTTGCCATTTTATAATAGATAGAGGAAGATAGAAAATATTTGGAGGGGTTGAAAGATGAAAATCAGGATATGGGTGACCTAAGGGACCCATATGACAAATTATGAGAAGTCCTCAGGACAAGGACCCTTGAGAGGGGAGTGGTGTTATAAAATGGCAGACAAGCTAGATAATCCATAGCAACAGATTATTTTATTTCTTTTTCTTTTCTTTTAATTAGGTAATATTGAATATGCACAGGACATTGTGACTCAAAAGGGATGTGCAAGATAAAATAGCTAGGCAAATACTTGTAAACATGTATTCACATATAAGTAGCTAAATCAATTAGCATAAACTTTAACGAGTTCTCTTTGTCTACTCTGACTTAGAGTTGGGAGCTGCTTACCTGAGTTATTTGGGTAACTGTTCCTTACAGTTAAGGTCACTCAACCTCAACTAAGATCCTTACAAGTAACCTAATAGTAATATCTACTTAATACCATTCAGAATTAGTAGAGAGATCAAGTTGGGCTAAAGACCTAAATAAAAACCTTATTAATAAGTATTGAAGAAGAATATAAAAATAATACACCTCCAAATTCTGATATCAACATGACTAAGAATTAGCTAAACTTTAGTCAATAATCTTTTTCCCACATTCTTCTTCTATACTCAGACCTAAAATGGGAATAACATAAATATATATATATATACAAAATAATAAAATAAAGAATAATAATAAAATTGCTAATAAGTTAGCTATGTCACAAAAAAGTGACTACTAAATAGTGTCATGGAAATATAATAAAATACTTGTTTAATAAACTGTAGAAATAGCTAGACCCTTATTAGCAAGTAGCCTTGCTAATGTCATCTTTTTGGTAGAATGGTAAACCATATAGTATGTGACTACTGGTCCATAGCACAACTGTGACAGAGCCCATTGAAGTTACATAATCTTTTTTTAATAGATAAATGAGTATTATATAATGATCTAATAGCTATCCACATCATTACAATTAGTAGACTAGGCTGGTAGTATAAAATGCTTCCAGTAATGGAATATATCCAGTTAGTTGCTTTTCTACCTCAAACTAGGTCCCTGCCACTCATAGTACCTGCACATTTCCACTGTCAATGGTTTATATGCTATCAATCATTGGGTAGACAAGTCAAGAGCCTTCAGAAGCGTGGGAAATATCAAACCCCTGAGAGTATCCTCTGCCAAAATGTCGGATGAAGAGGTGCCTACTTCAAGTCTACAATTCAGACGTACAATTTCTGCTTTTTCCTTCCAAAGTCCGGATCCTCCAACTCTCAGGAAAATCCCGTACAAATCAGAGCACTCAGAATTACCATTTCCCAAAAAAACACGTGCCAGCGCAAAAAGAATTTCTTCGAAAGGAAAATGCAACTACCCAATATTGCTTCAAGACTATTTTGAACCTGGTTTAGATAGTATGCCTTCCCTACCTCAGATGTAAATTGTGAGAGTGACCGACCCGTTCCGCAGTCGTATTCTGTGGAATCAAGTAGGCTTATTTATTTGATTATATTTGAAAACAGGGAAAATGCTCTCTAATAAGCCCAGGACTCAAATCCGTGGAGATAGGCCATCATTTCGGCGGACCTACCAACCATTTCTGGTCTTGCCTTTATGAATCAGGTTTGACCTTTCTATTTTTGGCCCCGACCTGCGCACTGACCAAGTGTTCTTGGGTAGGTTTGGTAGCCGAACGTTTACGACCTACACAGGACTATACGCTCCCAAGTAAATTCTCAATAGGCCTGGTGTGTTTTTCATGAGTCATTCTTGTCCAATAATGAACTCCTGGATGATAACAAACAGACGAATCTCGTTGATCGACCCACCTCTCAAGTTAATTCTTATCAGAGCCAAGATGCACTTACTTACAATCATTTTAGCAAAATGAATTATCACGCGTGGAACAACTTGCTTCGGTGGCCCCCCTCCTATCCAAGATTGAAAAACATAAGCCAAGAATTGTATGCTTTGTCGGGTTGGGTATAGCTCAGATCGTCAAATCTCGTGTTTTACCTGTAAGTCATACTGAATATGGTTTCAAGAGATTTCCTCATGATAAAAAGGGAAAGGATAAAGACAACCGAAGTACTGGATACGGTCTACAGCCCTTCAAACTATGCTATAACAAATCTAGTAAATCGCCCCTCTTTTTTTTCAGTCCATCCTCTCACTAACATGGGAGAATCAGACCAAGAAGTGACGGAAACGTTGTTTTTTGCAGTCGCAAGCACTTCAGGTCGCGTGGTCATGTATCAAGTTGAGTTTTTCTCAGTAAATCCATTATCTCGTTAACCAACATATAGAAAATACATAAAATTGAACAATTCAAAGAACTCCGAATTTTACTCGAAAAAGTGAAAAAAGGGGAGGTCGACACAAATAATTTCTATCAAATCCCGACAAATTTGTAATAACGAATAGAAAATCGGATTCAACGACTTGAGTCTCTCCAACATTTCACAAATCAGTGGATTTTGTAGTTCATTCTATCAAAAAGGGTGTTTTTTTATTTCAAATGCAAGAACTCGTGGAAGTAATCTCCCAAGGTGTCATCATGATCTCCTCTTGGCATTTGCTTCTAACGGGACTTGATTTGGAAATGACATGGTAAGCGGTTGTTCTCTCGAGCACCTGAATGTCCGGTGGAGACTCACAACAAATTACTATTCAAAAAATCCAGTCACTTCCTTCAAGAACACCTAGTGTACGTTCCAAACATGTTTTATCAATAAACTCACCGACTTCGGACTTTATAGCTTGTGGCGCTTAGAGACTTAGTGGCGTGATCTGTTCAGATGTATAAGATATGAGCCGACTACTCTCAAATCCACCCGAAGTCCAGAACAGCAGGAAGCTAGTGCTTCCCGGTTGCCGACTTTGTTAGTCGGAGATACGGCTGATATTGGCCGAGCTGATGGTAGGTCTATGTCAAGTGACACGAACCTTATTTCCTACATGTAGAAATCGACTCCCAAGAGTTTTGACACAATACCTTCTGCGCCATTCTTCGCTCTCCAACTGCAGGGTCATCCATCATGCACTTCATAAAAAATCAGTGCCATAAATGCACCCACAATTGATGTCGGAAGCACAGCCGATATTAGCCGATGGCGTATGTCGCATGTCTTTAAGCGGTTTCCACCAACCAGGTGACTCCCCGAGATTTAGTATGTGCCGACTGATGTCGGAAGTACGGCTGACCAGATGTTAATATCTTGATTCTATTTATGACTGAATAAATGAGACAACTTCCGAAAAAAGTACGCACGAGGGTGAAGTCAAACGTCGGAATGCATCACTACTCAAGATCAGGATTCATGAATGCCAAGGGGAGCCATGCGGAATGTTTTTGCTATGCTGTAATTGGTGGATACAAACCCTCGGAATTTCTGCCACGGAGTGCTGATCAAAAGGTGATCCCATCACTCGGCAGCAGGTTTTCTTTATGTTGAACGCTGATGCCAAAGGATACGTACAATCACCGACACTAGATCGAGGGTTAGCTTGATCAGTAGTGCCGAACAACAGCCTGTTGGTTTCAATAACGTTACGCTCCGGACGATTCAAAATCAAGACCTCATTAGAGGCCCAACCCTGGTATTTATGTCATGTCAAGACCACGAGGTAAACGGATTCATTTTTTAAAAGCACAGTCTAAGTACGTACAAGTACACATACATACACCAAAAAAGGGAAAAGAAAAATGAAGAACTAATTTTGTGATCTATACATATCAGGTAGCGAACGTTGTCTAGAAGGAATTTGAATATCATGCAATAAAAAGTGTGCTGTTGAAAGATTAACTGTGGCATGTTGTTCGTGTTTTACAATTGCAGCATTTGATGAGAGTTGCAGAGAAGAGATTTGAGTGCAAGGCGAGGAGATGGAAGACGGTATTGAATAAAATAATTTGTTTGTGGTAATCAAGCGTCGCAGGCAATACAGGTGGAGAGTCCACTGGGGACGTAAGGTCTGGGTTGATCTGGACAAGGGGGCCTGCGACGGATAGGCTTGCCAACAGCATGGACTCTGTTGAGAAGAATGCCGGCGACGATTTTGGAACGGACATCCCTTTGCCTTGTAGCGAAGGCAGGGGGCGACGGCTGCTGAACGGTGCAGGGGAGGCCGCGAACGGATGCAGAGCGTGGGCGGGCGGGAGGAGGAAGGGAATACGGGTAGGCGGCAGTGAGGCTGCGGACACACTGAGACGCTGCCATTTCTGCAACAACCTACACCTCTCTCGCCCTTATGTATCCATCTCCTCGCCCACAGATCCCATCTACCCTCCACGTGCTGTCACTCTGTCACGCTCTCCTCGTACAATGTTCACTCACCGCAGTCGTCCGCGGCATGGCGCTCGCCGGCCGGCCCTTGATGCTTGTAGTAAAGAACTTCAACAAAAGCTATGTCAGTGTGAGAATGTTCACACTTGCTCAAGAAACAACCCTTTTATCGCTACACCGCTTCTCAGGCATGAACACGAGGATCAAGCTAAATCTACCTATCACACCCCAAAAGGGTTTCTTGGCTTGGTGACAGAAAACGAGGATCTGATATTCATTCCCTACGTCATGGCTTGCATCTCATTGACACACAAAAGGGAACCATAACTACGAAAACATCATCCAGTCACTATGCCCAACAACAGCTCATTCATGTGTCAACCTTTCGGATCTGCTTTCCTCTCCCATTACTGTACCGGGAAATCAATTCCCTTGACAGATCCGAGAGCAGGGAGCAACTATAACCAAAACAAATACTTCACGGAACTTATCTAAGAGGCCTTATCCGGAACTTTGTTTTGGGGATTATCCTATGCTATTAGATACAAATTTGGATGAATACCCGCTTCTATTCTATGAGATGCCACGTCAAACCCCTGTGTGGATCGCCTGGGATCAAGGCTTAAGCACAAGAATACCACATGGAAAAAAGAAACAACCCATCTAAAACACGGATATGCCTTCCCCAAGTTCCTAGGACATAGGGACTTGAGAAACTAATGGTTATTTGCGCATGAAAGAATGATTAGATCAACGAGCGCAGCTATATCTGTCATCGTCTAGACGAGAGATCACCGGGCCAAGGGATTGTACCGGCATTGGAACTACCGATATCCATCTAAGCAAATTTGAGGGTCCACGAAGATAGATAGTTTGTACTCGTTGATAGATATAGTTGTCACACTGCTCGTATCATCCTTTTGATTATTGAGTCGGACAACAAGATAAAAGAAGGCGTCACCTCAAAATGACTTCTAAACCGAAAAGTAGCAGTTTACACAAAGGAAATGGACATCATCACGGGGCCGGTCTGAGGTATACATTCATGATCTTCGTCTACAGTTATCCGATCCGGTCTCCGCCCTACCCCAAAAGTATTCAGTCCAAGCTTGATAAAACCCACCTTATTCTCTTCTCGCCGAGTTCCATTTTTATTTTTATGAGTATGTTCCATCGGTTCCCTGACAAGACTTTCTCCGCCGCTGTGACAATAAGTTAGGCGAGCACGTTTACGCCTTCTGGAACAGTTAAACAATTATAGGACAGCCAGAAAGGTCAATGATTCATCACTTGATAGATAATAGGGAATATACCGCCATGGCCGTGAGAATGAACAGCTCATGTCTTTTTTCTACAATTACAACCGAGAAGCTTCGGTGAACGGCATTTCCTTTTTCAACCCGGTCGTCTGACTCAAGCATCCTATAATTAATTTAAGAGAGATTCGCTGTCAGTAATGAAAGTCATGGGAACTGCCAATAACAAATGACACAGATACCCATCCCAAATGGGAGTAAGAATTATTGGTTCCAAAGACAAATGCAAGAGAGCCATTCAAGTTCGACAGGCTTCTAATTGAATCCCTTGTCCATCATTTGATCCTTTCCCCAATAACAAGAGTCTTGTGTAGTAACCTGATGTGCACTTGTGCTTCGTTTTGAATGGATGTAACAACGCCAAATTAGGGTCCCAGGTTTTTGTTTGAGGACCTTGTTTGAATGTTATTATACCTATCAGCCTCTAAGTGTTACATCATATTACGATCAATGAAGCAAGATGCACTGCTGCACTCTCTGATTGTGATGTTGTCATTACTCTGGTGATTGAAGAACGTTGTCTACAAGAGCGAAATAAGACCATCAACATCGGCAGACATAGTCATGCACTGCACCCACTTGAGAGCAATCGTGATCACAATGTCCGAGGTGGCTGAAGGCAAGACATCGACTTATCAAGTAACGAACATCAAAGTTTCCGTGCCAAAATAGAGCAGTCGTAGAATAGAAGCCTCCCTGCACTTTCCTGTGTTGCTCGGAAAACGTGCTCAAATACAACTCTTGACCAAAAGGCGGTACGACACCACGAATCACCGCCGTCCGGAAGAATGTTGATTTTGTGATCGTGAAGGTGGCAGTACCGGTAATGCTTCGACGAAGAAAGAGGGACCGATGACCTCCAACTAATGCAATGCCCGAGGAGGAACTGAACGAGGCAGTCCAGCCAAACGTGACGCTAATTTGAAAGCACAACAGCCTTAGTCCCATTTGGTCAGACAGCCATTCACTGCGTACAACCCAAGCCCAGCCACCTCGGATTTGTCTATAGCATCCCCGGTCGATGATACTGCGGCCCCAATTAAACCGACGCTCGAGAAGAAATTTGACAGTCACTGCTGCCTACAAGGGATTTGTCTATCTGTAATCGGGTATCATGGCAGCCTGAGCCATCAAGATTGTGACAAGCCCTTCATGTTTGATGCCACTTTATCTGCTATCTCATGTCATTTGTACTTGATATTTTTTGCCGCAGTCCATGTGCTCTGATTCAGACGTTCTGATGCTAAATTCTGATTAAGGTTCCCCTCAACACACAAGACGATTGTTTTTAATTGGAATTCCGGATCCCGTGAAATTGAAATTGAAATTATGACCCCAGAGTGTTGAAGTAGACCGAGGCAATAACTTATTTCATCCCAGAACGTCATGTCTGAGACATGGTCATTGTCCCAGACACAGCTAGCATTTAAATACCAGAGTTCCATGTAAATGTACCTCAGTCATCTACCACATTGGTCGACGTCTGAGACTTTTACTTCTTAGTTCAGGGCTCCACCCATTCGAGGAACATCCCATATCTGAAAGAGCCTCTCGAATGTCTTTCGAGTATCTTTCTTTTGAGCAGTTTTGATTGATCAATCAATACATATGTATACTGGGGAAGGGTCAAGCAGCAGGTTATTATGATCTCTAACCATTTGTTAGGAATGACAAGATATTTATTTATCAGGCCAAAACCAGGGAGCTGTCCTACGACTGTGGTGTGTTCAACTTCGTTACACAGGTGATCAAGTGGTGACTCATATTTCTTGCCTCAATTTCTGGCAAGTGTGGACTTCAGATTAATATCCTTTGCGAGACATTACTTTGTTCTTATTTCGTAACGAAAGATATGACATCTGTAGATTTACTGGGTGGAGCGACAAGGAAAACCTGGGCGTTTCCTGGATGTCTAACACTAGTGCGGGCCTGGTAGGGATCTTTCCGTAATACAAGAAATTAGGATTCTACCAACTTCAGCCATCAACATGGTGCCCCAGACAGGTCGCAACACTAATCAGAGACAGAAAGAAGGTTATTTAACAGGATCGAATTTGGCTGAATGCATGAATTCGAGCCGTGTCAAAAGATATTTGCCCGGTCTCATGGAGAGCCGAGGACCTGCCAGCAACACGTTCTTGAGTCATTCAGGTACTCCTGACTACAAGGTAATTCAGCTTATCCACCAATGTTGTCGGTCGATCAATTCTTATTCGCTACTTGCCGCAGACATCGTCGTGATGACATCAGATTCAGGAGTCTGGCATATGGAAGGCAGCATTCATCAACTTTTGTATACTGGATGCAGCTACTTGATTTGAGAGTCCGATGGGTTCTTCAAATCGATCACTGAGCTTGGAGGTCGAACAGTCAAGGGAGCGTGGCACCCTGAAGGTTGGTAATACTGGAGTGGTTTCGAAAATATCCAGGTCGGCTGTCAGAAGGCGAGTCAATTTGTTCAAGGAAGCTCGACTTTTGTCTTTCTGTGAGGTGCCCTCCCCCAAGAAACGACATGTAAGGTGATCGGATAACGTTGTCAGAGAGTTTCAATTGCTGAACTATGATGTCTACCTATTCAAGAATCATTTCCCGGAGTAACCTCGGAGAGATGTCCTCAAACAAACACGAAACAATCTTTCCTAGAATAGTATCTACTGTTTGTCTACAGCAAGTAAGTCGATACATTTCTTTACCGACGAATTTACCATAATTCACAGTGTCACCTGGTGTCCCAAAACTTGTATTGCACTATGGCTCATCTGCCCTAGCAATCTGTCAAGCTCCGCCTATTCCTCTACCCACAACTCTTGACTACTCCCAAGAACACATCATCCGCGCAGAGCCTGGAACAGATCTCTGGCGTAAACCACCGACAGTCGATATAGATAACTCTCCAACACTCTTGATCAATGCCCCTATTGATCTTCAACGTTTCCACACCGCTCGCGTGACTCTTTCGGCTGATTGGAACACGCTGTACGATCAAGGAGGTCTAGTTCTCTTTATTCCTGATGAAGAAACTAAGAAGTTTGTCAAGACGGGCGTGGAGTTCGCTTTTGGAATGCCCCAAGTTGGCACAGTCGCTGCCAGCAGATGGGGTGATTGGTCTCTCGTCCCTGGTGCGGTGAACGGTAAAGTCACGATTCAGGCTGAACGAGAGGTCGATGAAAAAGGACAGAAGACATCCAGCCTGTGGATTTATTTAATTGACCCTACAACGGGGAGTAAGCTGGGTATTCGGGAGCTGACCTGGTGGTTCAGACATGATATTGAGGGTGGAGATCATGCGTCACAGGTTCTCCTTGTCGGTCTATACGCAGCTCGGCCAAAGGTTCCCAGTGGATCTGGCAGAGAGATGGAAGAACTTGAGGTCAAGTTCGAGGATTTCAGGGTTACATTGTTCGATGAATAAGGGAACAGATGATAGGAGTGTAATTCGGAAGGCTATTGTAATGTACTTGACAGTGTCTATCAATGAAGGCTTTCGTTTATACTAATTCGAAAACCCGCTAGTGTCATCGCCCTTGAGATGTCTACTTCAATTGTAGCTTCTCGAGATATCTTCTTGATCTACTGATACATAATCTCTATATCATCCAAGTCCTCACTGAGAGTGCCACCGCACCTTTCAAACCCCCTAAGGCCAGTCAGGGTCAGTAAAGGAGTTCCTCGATGCTTCATAAATCTGCAAAACTCGAGCAGCTGGTTGAACAAAGGATGATCCGAAGGTAAAACCTGGTTGATTGAGAAAATTAGGACAGTAAGAACTCGCAAAAACAGTCCATGAACGTTATATGTCGGAGGCGTAGACCCTGAGTCATTGGACAGCAACATGTTTCGATAAATGACAGACCAAGTCTGTAAATCAACGCCTGACAAGCGAATCAAACAATGGCTACTCCTCCACAATATTTCGCTTAGAAGATCCACGTTATCATATATCAGCTGGTCAGCGCAATGGTAGAGGTCGAGGCACGTGACTCGATGAAACACAGATCGGAACATAGGAATAATTCGTTTGCTCTGGAAAACAAGTAAGAACTCTGGGATCAGCGCGTCCATGAACACTGGGTGACCAAGTTCAATTTCAATGTGGGCTCCCTCACAAAATACGTCGTTTAGCTGATTGTCTCTCGGGAGTATTTTATCTCCCGGTAATAATTTACGAAATCCACAACACTCGACAGAATTCTGATCGATTGTAAGAACCGAATTTTGATGGAATAACTGGTTGACAGTGAGAGATTGCTGGATGATAGGTGAAATATGAGTGAGTATGTGTTCCATTTCTTCAACGCTGTCAATCGAATTGATCGACGGATAAACAAATAGATGAAAAATCCGGGCTATTTTGATATCAAGATGTCTGAAGAAATAAGAGACAGTTCTTTCACAATCTTTCAGGTAGAATTCTTCGAGATGCAAGGGATAAACCTTATTGCCATGATCGACTTCCGAACGCTCATATCTCCCAATTGAGTGAATGAGAGAGAGCTGTCGTAAATGAGGTAATCCAACAATAACTTCGAGCCACCTTGATGGAGACCAGATAGTATTTCTTGAGATATCCAGAGCTCTACTAATCCGGAGTTCTGTGAGATTTGTGAGTCCCAGGAGTTGAGGGGGACTTTCCAAAAAACAGCCATGAAGATGGAGCCTTTTCAAGAGAGGAGTCGACCCGGCAGAGGGAAAATCATCTGGCATCTGCATATGCCCAAGACGCGTTTGTGCCTGGACGTTAATAGCCTGTTCATTTGTGACTTGTTCATAAAAAAAATGAGCGATGCAAAGATACTCGAGTTTAGGCCATATCTTTGGAACAAGGTGTTCGCGCTTCCAAATATCGCAATTCATATTAAAAGCTACCGAATACGAAGTCAGCAGATTAGCATAACACATTTCCATCTCGAACTCCTTTTCGTCGACCCAATCGGGAGAGAGTAGACTATAAGTGATCCCGAGAGGCTTCGATCGCTCCAACATGAGTTGTCTCCACTCCACACGAGGATGAGATGGGTCAACGAAGTGTCGCCAAAGCGAAGGGCTTTGGATGAGGGCGTAACGCCAGGTCTTGCAAACCTGAGAAGCGTTCACGGTATCTTGGAGGGGGGCAGGTAGGATGTCATGTTTAGGTTGATGATCTCGCCTGCAACATCTAATCCGCTGGTCCAATCCACAATCAGCATTAATGTGGCAAATTTCTTCAAGTAGCTCAGCAGGTAGTTGAGTCGCAAGGGGTTGGTATTCCATCTAAAACGAGATGAGTATCAAGTAATATTTCAAAAGCAATCAACTCACAGAAACAGTGAGACCAATTGTTTGAGGAGAAATTGTGTTGCTTGAAGCACTTTAAATCCTCGGACGGAAGGGTCCGAACAATGGGTCGAACAATGGGTGCATATACAAGGTTTCTGCGATCCATGACGCATGATATAGAAATGTACACATGTCCAAGAACAAAGGCAATGTTCGTTCCACGCGTGCAAACATTCCTTGAGACTAAGAAATCTTCTCCGTAGATTTTGGACAGTTTGCCCTTTGTTCTGTTTGCGGTTCAGTGGAATATTATTCAAGTAGATCATGAGGAAAACCAGCGGATATATACCCCATTGTCTACAATTATTATTTATCAGGCGATAACGAACAGAACATTGGTATAGTTTAGAACAATGAACGAGATTGATATCAATTTCCAGCATGGCCGAGCCACAAACGGTCTTTGAATGATGCTTGAACAATGTTTCTGACATGCTTAGAATGACTCACCAGGAGCTCAAAGATGCAGAATGGTGATAGTTATGGCTAGGTCATGGTACTGTGATCTAACATCACCGCTTCCATCTACCCTTGGTTGCGTTTTTGAACTCCCCAAACTCCCAATTGAAACAATCCTTGAAACGTTGGATCAGCGAGACGATCTCAAAAGTTGAAGGAAGGTAATGACTTACGACACAGACACCATCTTCACCCTCAAGTTCAGCAGCTTTTCGAGGCTTCGGTACAGTGTCACCTTCCCCCCAATCAGCACCAAAAATCGAGTCTATAATCACTCTAATGGGATGGTTCGACAGGGAGACTCCCCATTTCAATTGACCGACAGTATCGTAACGTATCACTTCTCCTAAATGGCACCTGGATTCCATTGCATATCCAGCCAACGCACACCAGGAGCTGACCCCATTACAAGTGCCCATTGCGATTGGCTACCACAACGCATGAGAAAAGACAGGGAACGATGGAGATTGAGCCTACATCAGCGGTATGATATACATGTGTTATGTGCTGAAGGGATGGCTAGACATTTGAAAGATAAATCGCCGATCACCTTAATTACAGACCATTTCAACTCACTGGGAACGGGAGGTGCAATCTTCGAGCCGCCATTGCTTCTCCCGGTGCTTCAAAAGCGACGGTCGGTGCCCCGAACGTCAGGCCTATCAATGAGGCGAGAGCTCCTCCCAGGGAGTGTCCTGTACAGTAAGTTTCGAAAAGGCCCTTGACCAGGGTGGTGGCACTGGCATACCTACAATCCAGATGTTAGCTTCGGGATACATGAATGTGACATTATTGTAGAGGTTCTGTGAAATGGGTGTCAAGTAGCAACCTCAAAAATGATGGAAAAACAAACAATTCCGACATGATAGAATAAACTCTCTGCTTGAAGTGCTGTCTGAACACAACTTTCCTCGCAGCGGTAACGACCATCATAGCAATCACAAACTGTACTCCATGTCGGGCCCACACGCGCACAGCAACATGAGAACAACAAGTTATCATTAAGTTTGTCCTTCTTTACGGTGGGTCCTCCACCCCCCGCTACCCATGGTCCAGATGTGCCCTTCACCGAAAGAACAACAGTTGAGTTATCTTCAGACACGAAGACATGGCCACGAAAACCGTCGTCAGAGGGATTCCAACCGAATGGGAAAGACTGGGTGAAACATCAAACTAGGAAAGGGAAGATATGTAAGCAACTGCGTACCTGGTTCCACTGGTGGGAGAGATCATACCAGTCTTGATCTGCTACTTGTATATACGCGTTCGCGGCCATTTTTGCCAGAGTTACCAACACATCCTTGCTGCTTACATCCGGGCCGTCTACTCGATCCTCCAACCAATCCAAGACCGTAGACTCACCATATACCCTTGAATGTTGACGGGCTGTTTGGAAGGGGCCCAAAGATACCCTAGGTATGGTTAACCTCCTTGTCAAGGGAATTTCTATTTTAAAGGAATGGTGCCCAAGAGCCTGTACGTGTTTAGGATTTCTGACGTTGGCAAAGAGAATACCATTGGAGGGTGTAGACATATAGACATGTTGTAGGTTAAATGTCAGAGGGTTGGCCTTTCCTGGAGGGTGTAATAATGTGAATGAGGATATCAATGCATAGAGTGTTGATGGTAAGGTCCAGTACATGAATACAGAACAAACTGACTCCTGCGTGAACGAGGCTGTAGATTGCCTTCACGTGACTTTTATTCATAGGCAACGGAGAAATTATAAGCGGCAGCGGTTATTAGAAGTGATGGTTGTGTCTTGAATTCAAGAAGACCGATAATACTGCAGATGGCAATTAAGGAGACCAACAAACCAGTAATGGACTGACTCAGGGTCGAAAATAGCACACGGCCAGCTCCATCACATGTTGAATACAAAAAACTGCAAATTAGTGAAATGAAGATTGGATAGCAAATTCGTTGCAAGCTGGTTTCATTAATAATATATCGCATTCGAGTCGTCGCTAAACGACAACGGACAAGTGAATGGATTCATGCAGCAAGAACCTAGATTTGATGGTTTGTAGAGAATGAAGGGGTAAACAAGCAAAACGAGAATTGAAAACATATATAATAATACAAAATTCAATGATCAGATGCAATCCAGCACTTGATGGACAAATAGACTCGACATCAAACCTAAATAGCTACTTCAATGGTGGTATCAGAAACCCCCAATCTTCAGGTTCATGTCGAGATCAACGTCCGGTATATTTACAATATCAGGTATTGTTCGATCGTCCATGTCCAGGTTGGCGGCAGAGATCGACGTCCGGCCCAAAGGCGAGATCGTCCCGCACGATGGAGAAGCAGCCCGTCCACTTGGACTAAATTGAGACTCTTGCCGATCCATCAACATCTTCACTAGTAACTGTTGCGGATTGGTTATTCGTAGCCTCTTCTGCGTTGGGCTCCTGGAAGGATGTGAATCAATTCCCGTCGTATCTTCAATCTTCAACGAAGGGGTTATCGGCACGAGGATGGACTTGCCAAATCCATCTTTTTCTGTTTTCCAGCCCTTTTCGGCAAGCTTCAGACGCAACAATGTGGCAATTTCTCGAACCTTCTCCCTCAGCCGCCTCGACTTCCGCCTAGCAATCATGAGCTTATTCCATGCCTCATTTACATCCCTGGTGTTACCTCTGGATATACTCCTGATGAATCGCTCCTCTTCTTCCAGAATGCTCTCCATTGACTTCGCTGCGCCTTCCCGCTCTTTTGTTCGTTTCATCACACCATACATCCTTCTTAACTGGTCGTCTCCACCTATCTGCGAATCTATCATGTTTGCATCCAACGAATCGCATGGTTCCGGGCTTGGTGATCTTTGACTAGGATGAAGTATTGAGCCATCTTCCACAATCAGGAGACGGGGTTGGAGAACCGGCAGACAAGCAGAATTTCGACCAGGTGACGCCAACTCAAAAGGAATCAGACTCTCGTCTGTATCTGCACCCGGCAATGATTGTAAGGTCAGCCCTGGGGACTCAGGAGTTGGGAGTACAACAGTATCATCAAACGTTTCTTGCGTTGTTTTAGATAAGGTCAATGGTACATCAAGATCATCATCAGGAAGATCAGCAAAAGAACCACGACGGGAGGGCGAGGGTGGCGGAGCTAAATTGACCAAGGAGCTCGGGAAATCAATATCCGTATCACCAAGATCATCCAACTCAGGTAGACTGCTATTGCGGATAGAAGGAGAATACGTTGGGTGAAACACAGTAGAACCAGTGTACTGATCCTCTAACTGGTGTGCTGTTTGCTCTGTCTCGTGGGGTTGTTCTATAGGTGACTGTGTTATAAAGGGCGACCCGAAACCAGGGGAGCCATAAGATTTATCCCCGCTCTCAATCGGATCTAAGCCCACTTGATCATGGGAAATTGGAGAACTACAAATGGTAGTCGAAAAGAGGGGATCACTAATTATGGGATGAGTATCGGGGCCATCCAACCGTTGAAAGTTCAAAAATGATGGGGCAGAAAAATCATGTAGCGAGGTGAGTCCAGTCTTGACCGAACCCCCATCATTGAGATAGTGGCAGTCAGGATTAGCAAACAAGGACGATAAGCTATCACCGAGCTTCTCATGAGGCGATTCAAGTCCAGAAGACGGAAGACGAGGAGGAGAAAGTGCACGTGAAAAACACTCGTTCAATGAGGGAAAAATAGGCGACAGGGAAGGTGGAGAATTCAAAGTGCCGAAGCTACTTTGGCTGCTCGGGGTGAAATCATCAAGGAGGGGCGGGGGGGAATTAGGTATGTCTTCCTGATCAGGTAGGCCATGAGGCGGCGAAAAGCAGCCTTCAATTTCACCTTCAATGATTGGCAAAGACATTATTGATGTTGGAAGAGTTAATGGTGGAGAAAGAGGTGTTTCGCAATTAAGGAATGAGTGGGTCAAGACCACCGGTGAGTCTAGAGTCCCACCAAAATAGCACGACGCAGGATTTGGATAAGAGAAATGCCGACACGATGATTCCACGTCAGACAGAGGCTGAACGCGTGAATGTTTTTCAGGTTGGAAATTCGTTGGAAGTGGTGGAAGACAAGTGCTAGCTATTTCACTATGATGGGTCAATTCTCGATTCCGATAAGAATGTTCAGGAGATTGTTGAAAATTCTTCCGAGATAAATTTAGTAGTGAAGAATGAATGTCCGTAGTTGCAGAATAGTAAGGAGAAAATATTTCACTGAGATATTGGCTGCATGGAGAATGTTCATGAGATGCGGTAGCAAAGATCGTGGTATCTTGGTGAGCCATGGATATTACTCTGAAGACTATCAATTTGGGTTTGGATATTATTATAAGGACGTACATATTGAGAAACAACCTGAAAGCATAACAGCAGCTGTAGGTAGAGTCAGTGTCGTTGCAAACTCGTCCTCAGCTTATGTCATCAATACCATACACAGCCCTCTCAGTTTTCCGTGACAGGGGTGGCCACGAGGCAACCTCGTGCTCAATCAGCATTGTGGTCTTATCCTTGATGTGAGCATGGGGTTGCCACACCCAAGACAGCAGGACTGCGCCTTCAAGATCCACGTTGATTGTAAAAGAGCATAGACCCCAATACATGCCGATGCGCTGCCGATGCGCTGTGGAGTCACAGAAGAAATCCCCAAAATCAAAATCCCAGATGTGGAGGCCCAGTGATGTTGAATACTTTCGTGGAACTAGTATTAGGACCCACCAAGCATCCAAAGTAATAGCTTCAGGGGATCCCAAGTATATTTGCAATAATAGAATGAATATACTTAGGATTTCCAACCAGAATCCTGTTCTGACCTGCCACTTACTCAGTGTCCTCAACATTTGGGGTAAAGGACCTCACTCATGGATTAAAGTATGATAACAGCTGAAGCCATCTCAGTCACCGAGTTCAAAGGTCTCAGGATCACCAAGGTGTTCGGCATGTGAGACGTTCATTGTCCCTAATAGTGAAGGATCCTGAGGTTAGCATGTCCGAGGTTAAGAGTCCAGTAACAATTATGTTTGAATAGTGTTCAAGTAATGTTTAAATATAGTGCTGGGGTAGGCCCTAACAAGAACTAGTGATTTAATTCACCACCAAGAGTGTACAATAGTAAAAGCTCTTGAATTATTATTGTCAAAAGTTCTAGGGTCCTTTGTACTCCCACTGCCCGAACCTTGATTTGCCTCAACTGTACAGCGTTTTTGCTTGACTTAGGAACGGATTCTCAATTCAAACTAAAAAATGAGAGATTGTAGAAAATACATTCTGAGTACAAAGAGAGACCTTATCAGAGAACTGAGTGACAAGCAGAGTTAATCAGACACAATGACGAACCCCAGGACGGATCGAGTAAGCTATGAGTCGTATTACCGTGCAACGGGGCGTATTTCGACGGCCCGAATTCTCTAAGATACTTACTATCTGTATTCCTCGACTCATTATGATTGATCCAGCGACTCTTTCCATGAGGACTATCTGCCTAGTATGCGCTCAAGGCACGTAGAATTATATTAGTATGGTAAGGAAGCACAAAATCCCAAATTCGCCCATAAAGTACTGGGCAATGATTAGTTAGATTAAGGAGTGTAAATGTTTATAAGTAAACGAGCGGATGGGACTTAATCAAAAGACAAGGGTATCTATAAGCAGTCAGGAACCTGAGACTGCAAATGAGCAAAGAGGTCAGAGATTTGGAAGCAGAACTTGCCAAAAACACAAATGACAGTGCCCTCAACACGATTGAAACCGACCCACGAAGTCTGGGCCTGGCTTTACCTGCCCCTCGACCAGAGATCAATCTGGCCTTTGATCTCCAACTCCCAGAGCGGATTCTGATTCCTTAGGGATTCTGACATCCGAACAATTATGGATAACCGGGAACCCAAGACGCCTCGGAGCCAGCCAAAGGCGACTTTTTGCGCATTCGGACACAATCTCCATCTCCACCAGGAGTCGAGACCTCCGGCCTTGATCTACCTTTCGAACGATACCTGTACCGGAACCATAAGGACGCAGCGATCTGCTCCTGCGTTATGATTGGTAAATGGGACGGAGCCGGGAATTGAGAAGACGAGTCCGGAGATAGGTTTGATCTTCGAACGTCAATGTCCATATCCAAATCGGCCTCCTGGTTAAATGATGTAGATTGCAACGGCGTCATATCCAACCATTGTGGACTCATTCCGTTGCTTAGCAGGTGGGACCGTAGTCGGCTCAGTAAGAGTGACTCCTGCGCATCAAGCGCGGAGGTACACATTGGGTCAATGTCAATATCCATGAACTTCGGCATATTCATCAGAGACTTTGCAGCTTCATCCAAGTCCCGTTGTAATCGCAACCAGGCGATACTGCGGTATACAGTACACAGAAACCGTAAATCTGTGTTTATTCTCTTTGATTGCCTTTCCTTTCGTCGTGAAACAGCTAGCAAGTTGAAGGCTGTCTTTGTTGCTGAGGAAGTCAATAATCTCGAGATATTCGCTTTCCTGGCGCGTTTCCGAGGTGGTATTGATGACAGTTGATCCGGCTCGGACTCGACTTGCGAAGAGCACGGAAGTATACAAGACTGCAACGATCTAGCAGTAGAGCGCTTTCTGCGAAATAACGAAGGCTGTGACCGCAGCCGCGGACGAGGACTAAGGCTCGAAGGAGAGTAATTCGTTGGAGATGTGGACGTCAGAATTTGTGCAGGCGATGAAGGAAAGGGAATGACGGCAGGGGAAGGAGGAAAGGGAACGAGGTTCAGAGATTCCGAGCTACCGTGTGCAGAAATAGAGACACTTGTAAGAGAAAGAGTACATGTCGGTGCTGCTTTTTGAGCCAAGGCAATGCACTTTCTTTTCGACTCCTGCGACGAGATTCGACGGTTCGTTGGGGTGAGTAGAGGTATAGAATATGACATAAATGGAATCAGATGATAAGTCTCAGTCTCGTCGGGAGTGATGGCCAACACTTGAGTCACACAGATGAAGGAAGACAAATATGGCACCTTGCCATGATATATATACAATGGAGACTATCACATGACTTCCCACCGTGTTTCTATGAGCAAATCACCTTTGACTCGCTTACATCCGGCCTGCAAGAGGGGGTAAAGGTAAGGGTAGCCGCTGACCTTTCCTAGAGTTACTCTTGGTGGGCCTTAGTAGCAGGATCTTCAGTAAGCTTGAGAATTATGCTTTCTTGTTTCCAGTGTTTGATTTCGTGAATATACTTCGAAGCATGGATGTGACATATGACAACGCTGTCAATTGCACGGAACTATCAAGCCGCTGAAAAGTGCCTACCCACGATCGTGTGAGTGTTGAACATGCTTCACTCTCAATTTCTCCAATTACCTTTGCTTTTCGTGTTTCCGACAGTTCTGAGCAAGATTTTCTCTGATATAACAGAGCTCCAGTCACCATCAGATTATGACTTCATTATCGTCGGCGGTACTTCTTCTTTTTGCAATTTTTGATTCTTAGCCTAATCCGCTGCTTACAGGTGGGACTGCTGGTCCTGTGGTGGCAAATCGACTCTCTGAGATACCTCAACTTAAGGTGCTACTCATAGAAGCAGGCCCCTCGTAAGTCCGAAAAAGGATGACAATGTACTGAGTTTTCACTCCGTTCCAGTCATGAAGGTGTTGAAGTGTCTGAAGCACCTGGACTCATGCTTGAAATGTTTTCGGGCATGTACGATTGGAATTACACGACTATTCCCCAACAGACAATAGGTCAGCGGACATTACAGTACCCAAGAGGTCATATTCTTGGCGGATGCAGTGCACATAGTGAGAGTCCTGCTCCTCCTTGTCACCATCATCTCACGCTCAAACAGACTCTATGTTCTGGTCTCGAGGGTCCTCCGAGGACTGGGACCGCTGGGCCCGTGTGTCCAAAGACCAAAGCTGGTCTTGGAATAACATCCTTCCTCTGATGTTGAAGGTACTCTATCTTGTTGTCTCATGGTAAATTTTTGACTGTCAGGAAAGAACGAGCGCTGGACAGAACCTGCCGATCAACACGATCAAACGGGGGAGTTTGACCCTACCATCCACGGTTTTCATGGGATGGTCGGCGTATCAACTGCTGGGTTTCCAACAGAGATTGACTCTCGTGTTCTTCAAACGAGCAAGGAGCTCACCGAATTTCCCTTCATCAATGACTATAACTCTGGTTGTCCTGTAGGCCTAGGTTAGTTCTTTGAACTTTTTCAGGACTACACTCTCAACTTTTTGGCAATTCAGCCTGGTATCAAGGGAGTATAGACCAAGGCATCAGGAGCAGTGCTGCGACTGCATATCTGGCTCCTCGGTATCTCAGTCGTGGGAATCTTGATGTTCTCACTAATACCAGAGTGGCGCGGATCCTCCAAACCTCCGGTAATGCCAAGGATTTCAGGACCGTAGAACTAGGCAGAAGTACTGGTGAGAATTGATGGTTTATTCTCTCGTTTTTGTGTTTTAAGAGTCTCGTTAGATGGGTCTCTTCTGCAGCTGACAGCTAACAAAGAAGTCATACTCTCTGCGGGAGCTCTCAATACCCCGCAGATTCTCTTACACTCAGGGATTGGTGACGAAATCGAGCTACAGAATGTCGGAATAGCACCCTTACACTCTTTACCAAGTGTTGGTAAAAACATGACAGACCATCCTTACGTATCTGTGGTTTGGACAGTCAACTCTACTGTTCCTCAGTACGTGATCTGCTTACTGGGAAGATCTTCCTGACGCTTTTGTCGCAGAATGAATGCAACTGTTGCTTTGGAAGAATGGAGACATAATCACACCGGTCCGTACTCAATGAGTCCTACTGCTTCCAATCACATTGCTTTCCTTCGGCTACCTAATGACTCCTCCATCTTTCAAACTACCACGGATCCTGCTGCTGGCCCGAACACTCCCCATATGGAGCTAACACCTCTTGTGAGAGGTACTATTACTTCGTTGTAGAACCGAATTCTGATTGCTCCATAGCACAGTGGAGGGTTGGAACAGACCGTAGACGGCACATTCGTCAGCATGGGGATTACTTTCCTCACTCCAACTTCACGTAAGTTTGAATTCTATGTAGGTATTCAACATCAATTATGATCCTTCCCAGGCGGATCCCTTACTGTATCTAGCGCGGATCCTTTTGATCCCCCACAGATTGATCTAAACCTTCTTGCCTCTGAATTTGACATTTTCACCTATCGTGAAAGTGTACGAGCGTCTCAACGCTTTTTTTCAGCGCCTGCATGGAAAGATTATGTCGTCGCACGTCATCAGCCTCCTCCAAACGCAACTTCCGACGAAGAGTTGGATACATACCTTCGTGAAAACACAATTTCCGGGTCGCATGCGTCCGGGACATGTGCGATGTCCGCGAGCGATGCACAATATGGTGTTGTTGATCCTGATCTCCGTGTCAAAGGGATCCGAGGTCTGAGGGTTGTTGATGGATCGATCATGGTAGGTTTTTTCCTTGTCCGCAAAGAGGTTATTAATTTGGTCTGGTTTGATATTTATAGCCATTCATTCCCGCTGGTCATCTGCAAGTTCCTGTTTACGTGATTGCGGAAAAGGCTGCGAATATGATTAAGTCTGATTTGGTTTATCAATTATGATAGCGAATATTTGCGACGTTTCCATTGGTTCAGACTTACATTTACATTGCATGCTGATGTTAGAGATTTTCTGGAACAGCACCTCCAACTTCTGACTCAAGTTCCCGTCAAGACATCGAAGCTACTACCATCATGGACTTGGACTTCTATCCCTGTCAAAGTACAACGTGCTGCCCACTAGGTCAAAAGATTTTGATACTACATATACAGTATCCAGTGTACTGCTGAAATGATGTGAGACACAAACTTATTGAAGTTGAAGTTGAGACAATATTGATATGTGAGTTCCTGTCACGGGTTCATGTGCTTGATGTAATTAAAACACCCCTATCTAATGAGTAGCACTCAAGCAATTGCCATTGGCTGAGGACATCCCTATCTAATAACAAACTTGATAGCAAATGATAGGTGATATCCAATAAGAATCTAAGGATGTAGTATACATTTCTGTTGCATATGGTCAGGTTAACAAATTATCTTGTCCAAAGTGTAAAGGGACCTCTTCTTTATTCACCTTGTTCCATACCTTCAGATATTCAGGCACTCCCTCATAAGCACCAAGGGTTAGAGTGCAGTACCAAGGCGACTACATTAATTCCTCAGACAACACTGAACAGGTGACAACTTCCACCCTGATACAGACCCCACCACCTAAGAACGTGATCGAGGACAAACGATCACTAGTACAGCTCCAAACCCCAACTACAAATGGAGCTGCCCACCTACATTGCCGATTAGTCGGAGAGAGAATAAATGTACAAAAGGGAGGAACTTACAAGACTATTCCTTCAGCCGTTGACTAAGGAGTTGACGTCTGAGAATAACTATACCATCAGATGCGGTAGTGAGACTATGCCTAGTGTGTCGATCCCATCCTCTCATGTTCCTTGTTGTGTAGTGTGCCAATCCATCTTTTAATACCTTGGATTGAAGAGACATGCTGAGATTTCTCGCCTCAAGCATTAATCCTAGAGTGAACTTTGACTTAAAGAAACCTTGATATAACCTTGTTGAAACACCTGATTCAGATGTCAAGCAACTGACAGCACAAGGATATCAGTTATCATTAGGTCATAGTTTTACAAGTCTCAGTTGTCAACACTGCGGAATGACGACTGAGGTGCTAGAACAAAACGAAGGCAGTTAAATATGGTGAATTACTCAGGAACTGATGCAGTAGCACTAAGGTCTAACCATGATTGGGGAGGTCTTCGACTGACTGCGACGGTCCACTACAACAGATGGTATTATACTGGAGTCTAAGTCATGACATCTTTTGTATCCTTCTGCCTTGCCAATTGTATTATTCTCCTAGGTCTTGCCAGAGTTGAAATTGGAATGCAGTCTCAAGGTCAGACACATACTATGTATAGAAGATCATGGAGCATACCTGCTCCTTCCAGACCCTGACCGAGGATGAGTGTAGGACCACCGACCATGAGTGTAGTAATCCAGATTTTCCCTGCAGCAGAAATGGATAGGTCTGCGTTTTGTTGACAATGGATGGGGCTTCCCAATGACAGTTATGGCGAAATTTGACGATGTCAGTATTATACTCCAGGACCCTATGGGATTCGTTAGAGGGAGGTAAAGACATCAGTGTGTTCGGGGGAAGCTTGAGCCCGAATTGAGCAGATTCAAATTTTTCTTGTTTAATGATGAGAGTGGCACGTGTTGCAGGGCCAAAAAATCGACCGAAGGTGTTGCCACTGTAGGTAGCAACCTGAACAGTAGTCGGAGCGGCGATCGCCGTAGTGCTAATTGTCCCAGGTGCAAGCTGGGCAAGTGCCATAAGGGACAGTGAGGCCAGGAAAGCAAGCTTGAACGTGCTGCTGGCATGCTTTGAAAGACAATGTAAGGTACGGTGGAGCAATCCAGAGTTGATAGTTGACACTCTGCCAGTGGTCCCAGGAACGATTTGTTCCAATTGAACAGACCACTCTCGACTGAAAGCATCGATGGTGATGTTTCCACCAGCAAGAACTGCCAGACTATGCCATACGATGAAGATGACAGCGAAGCCACCTTTAATTTCAGATTCGCTGAATCTGAACGTGAGGGGTAATGGTCTGGCTAAACACACAGAGGCTAAAATGATGAAACCAGCTTCAATCAAACAAAATAGGAAGAGATGGAAGCGAAAATTGATTATAGTCTTTTTACCGACGATGAACCGTGGTTCAGATGTGGCACTGCGTGGATCATGTTCTTCATCATTTTGCATGAGACTCGCTGGTTGCAATTCAGATGTCGAGATAAGATTCATGATAAGGGCAGCTTATGACAACAACAGGAGAGTTATACATTTCTTGTCCTGTGGAGATACCATTAGAGACCAGTGTTTAGGCAGTGCTAACAGCATCACGGTCACAGGAATCACCAAAAAGGTAGTTCCTTTCTAAGAGACTGTCATGCGACTCCAACCAGTAATCGAAGACATACTGCTAGAAATACTAAGTATAGCTTGATGTCTATCTGTTCATTACCCCAACAGTCAGTAGAAGGAAGGGAGGACCAGAAAACATACATGGTATTTTGGTTCGGGTAGATAAAAACAAAACAACAGGAACAATTCAGATCAATCGCAACGACAACAGAACAGGTAAATCTATCATTTGACCCTTTGTTCATAGGAGCATCGAAACCGATCAAATTTCAAGCTGATAGTGCTCGCGACCGTTAGTGCGTCCCTTCTGCAACGTCAACCATATATTATAAGCTTACTTGAGCTGGTATGTTCTGGAATGAACTTATTCAAAAAGTAAAATTTAAGATTCATCCAAGAAGTTCATTTCAGAATTTCAGTGATACATTTGTATATATCTCATTATCGCAAAACTTATCTGAATCATCGAGTGCACAATAAACCTTCCTCGTTCATGTGATTCATCTGACAATCTCCATCTCCAACCATATTCTAGACATTTTCTTGTTCTTCTTTCCATTCTTTATGCTTTTCCTCAACACATGCAGAACAAAGCCCATACTAAACCTCTGATTCGTTCTAGTGTTTCAATCAGCCTACACACTCTGCCAGTGTCTCAATGGCAGGTGAAATGACACAAGTCATCCAAGTGTCTGCAGATACATCCGTACAGCCCATATGAAGAGTGGTAGCCGGAGTAAAGGATCCCAGTTGGCCGAATGCGATGTTAGATTGTGTAAGAGTCTAATGACGAGGGTTATTGATCACTTCACTCCGATATCTCTTCTCCATACCGGAAGTAGAGGCTGAAAGAACGTTGACTAATGATGAATGGGAGATCATAGTTAAGATATATTTACATGACTCGGAAAGAAATGCAGACTGAGAGGTCATTTGCGGGTCCTCAACCACGTCATCTCTGAGGTCGGAATCTACCGCAACCATGGAATAATACAACGCAATTTTGAGCACCTATGCCCGACCTTCTGCACAGTCTACCAGTGGAAGAAAAAGCATACTGACAGAATTCAGAAATTTCTAGCAGTTGCAACTGCTTCGAAGAGATTGACTTTTGGGATCTTAGATGGATCCATACTGCATGTCAAGCTGCTGAGGACCAGTCGAGCGTAGCATGGCAAGGATGTGTTGAAATGACGAATCAGATGATAAGGGACTCGAGAAAAGAAGTTTAAGGTGAACATGGACATCAGAGATACAATAGCAGATTGGACAATCATTTTCCTCGCCAGGTATTTTTCTCTTGTCGTTGGTAGCTGCTATTAAGAACACGAGCTTAAGTCGTGAGAAGATATGGGGACCATTGAAACTCAGCAAGCAGATGAAGACGAGGTTTGCAATTCAAATCTCAGCGACTGTCTACTATGGCCAAAGTTCACTCGCATACTGATCTACTAGAGATTTTGAGAGAATGGCACAGGGCGTCCCCTTCGGAGCGTCCTGCGCCATTCCCAGGACCTTTGGCTGGAAAAAACAAGTTAACGTCATGGCTGGACGACATCAGTGCGCGTGCTGTAATGCACAATATATGCCGACAACAATGGGCTAATGCAATCCTTGCATGGATCCCTGCCACCCCTGAGGGGGGAAATGGATTTAAGCAACGACTGTTGAAGTTACTCAGGGAGAATGATTCATGTCAGTCGGGGGATGTGAAATTTTGGGAATGGGATTTTTTCAAGCATTGGTTTTTCCACTTGTGCGGTAGGCAATTTGTGAAAGTAACTGGTTATGATTTGTTTCTGAGAGACCATAAAGGGGAGAAATTTTACGGTCAATATTGCCAGGCCTGATGAGACAACCGATACTAATAATTGTCTAGCTATAATATCTGCAGCAGCCGCAAGCGCAATTGCACTTCCTGCAATCGGGCTCCCGCTCCTTGGGGCAGTAGGTTTCACATCTGCTGGTGTAGCTGGAGGTGATTATCTAGGTTATGATTGAACCGGGTGATCGGACTTATGATGGTTATCTTAAGGATCAATCGCTGCTGGTGTTCAGTCTACAATTTATGGAGGTGCTACTGGAGGTATCTTCTCTCTCTTGCAGTCCATTGGGGCACGAGCTGCTTTTCCGATGGCCTGGCATGCTGCTGCTGCTGCTCTTGGAGGTGCTACTGCTGCAATCAGAGATGGAGATAGTTCACAAAATCATGATATTGATGATTTTACAGCAGATATCGGCCTTTAATCACTCGATCGTTGTCTTAGATTCTTACTGGCTAATATCGCATTGAACTGCACAGTCGCATCATCATATTTTTTGTTCCTCCAACGTAGTTGTACAGTAACGTGAGGAGTAACTCTACGAACAAAAGGCTCACTTGGGACCTCCACAACCCGTTGATCCATTTTCTACATTCCAAACATAGGCATCTGATATTGAGTCTTCACCCTTGCAGAATCGGTATGACATGGTTATAAATGACAATCATGATCGCCAGTAACCCTTTTTTTATTGACGTGGACCGCAGCCGTCTCTGAGGATAAATGACAAGATTGCTGAACTTATCTTATCCATTTCAAAGTCATTCTTTAATCCTTTCCGCCCGCCAACTTTCGGCGCTAGCAAAGTCGCCAACTGGAAATTCTGATATTCTGATTACTATTTTGTTCCCAGGTAATGGGCGTTTCCTCAGAGCCAAATTGAGGGAGTGGATGCTGTTGCCACTTCTGTCTCATTCTCGAAAATGCGACGGCAAAACAGCACGTTCACCACTTACTAGCCCGATTTGTCAGCAACCAGATTGGGCAATCCAACCTCAAGTGTCTCTGCCAAATGTTCAAATTGAATATTGCTGTCACCATTATCCGGATGAAATACGATAATTACATCCAGCAGTGGCGTAGTGAATTCAGTATTTTTTTATTATTATTGATTTCAACAATTTATAACGCGGTGTACGCACACAGTCCGTGGTAGTCTACTGACTACAGGGTCCTAGCCCTGTAAATATGAAGCGAAGAAACCAGACTAGCAGACAGAGAAAAAAAGATAAAGAGAGACTAGAATTTATGAGTGAGACAGCAAGGGCATACTCCGAAGCGAGCAGGTGAGGTCCTGTCGGTGCCTCCTGTGGGGGGGAGCTGAAGTTTGCATTGTCGTTGATGGACTTGGGGTTCGTCTGGGTAGTGTGAAAATGAACGCAGTGGGGTTGGACGTGAGAAATTTGATGAGATCACCTAAGCACGGGTGAGGCAGTGTGACACGATCTTTTGTGAATCTGGGGCATTCTGTCAAGATGTGAGCTCGCGTTTCGAGGTCCACCTCTCCACGTGGGCACACTGTTGGTTCTTGGGGGTGGAACCTTGCCTTGTATTCGCCGGTAGGGGCGTGGTTTAGTATCGCTCTCGTGGCTCTTTTAAATCTTTAATATTAAATATGTAAATCATTTTGTCAGCACATAGGGTGATAGAATGACCAAGGAGAGATAGCCATGTTCCTCCTTTTGCGTATGTTGGGCAGGCTTCATTTTGTTTGTCCTTCTTTGTAGCAAGAAAGTGTCGGCCTCTGGTGTCGCCTCTGGAAAAGTCTATGATCCATGCCTCAAGACGCTTTTTACTGTTCTCTTGGCTCAAAGCATCATACGATGTTTGCATTTGTTCTTGAACTGGACAGCGGGTTCTAGTCGCTTCGTTGTGGACCTCAGCATGTATAAACCACCTGGCATTGCTTGGGCAGTCCCAGAAATGAAGACTGCCTTCGGGGTGAGTCTCAAAGTGCGATCTGATCAGTTTTGAAATTGTGATAGTGTCCTTGACCTGAATGTATGGCCGTGTTCACTGCTCTCTTGGCTGCTGGGAAGCAGCCCGTGATTACAACTATGTCTGGGCATCCTGTTGTTGTTGCTTTGGCAATAGCAAGACGGATTGCAAAGAGTTCGGCGTCCACTGAGGTCACTCGTCCAGCAGGGACTTTGATTGATGCAGTTTGGAACTCTCCCACCCAGCATGCTGCTACTGCAACGGCTTGCCATTGGTTAGTGGTTGGGACACTCGCATCTGTGGCACATATGACCTGAAAGGTATCGAGTGCAGCTCTTGCACACAACTCAGTTAGGGACTCGACATGTCTCGCAATGGCTTTGTCGTCTGTCCTGTCACATTCATGGAAAGTTATACGATTGTTCCAGAGGTCGTGTATACGTAGACCTGGTATGCATTCATCGTGGCATGGGGAGAATCTTTCGTAGTGAGTTCAGTAGATGAATAACATGTCGAGAAAAAGTTAATATCGATTATCACCATTAAGGCACTACCCTAAGTCATTGCTGACTTGGCACCGTTGCTCCTTTGATCATTGCATCTTGAATCAAAGCTTCCTTCTCTCATATTTATGTCAAATGAAGAGACGCCACTGCTCCAGAGTGAGCATGATATAATTTATGACCGGTTCTCAAAGAAAAAAAGCAGTTTTTAGTCGCGATTGTATCATGGGGAGATCTGGTTACATGTGGGCTCTTTCCTATCATTTTCCATGGTACGGTACTAGTAGTACTCTAGTCTTCACTTCTGGAACTTTCCTGCCATCAATCCCTCAGATTGCCAAAGAACTCAACTCAAGTGGCGAAGTCATCAGGTAGGTACAATTGAACGCTGGCTATCTACTTTTCTGAGGGGTGAGTTACAAGTACTGTAGTAAGCATTTACCTACTCGTAACCTCCATCGGTGGTCTGGTTGGTCCAAAGTGCTCTAAACTCTGTGAGGAACTACTCTTCATGGTTGACAACTGCCCTTCATTTATCATTCATAGATGGCCGTCGGCTCAGTTATCTATGGTGCCTGCCTGTTATGATCCTAGGTTCTTTTGGTGTAGCGGGTGCACAAACTGTGGCTTATCTCGTGTTCTGGCGTATGATTCAGGGCATGGGCGCCTCGCCTCGCCTTTCGATCGGGGCGGGGGTCATTGGTGATATCTATGGACTCGAGGACAGAGGTTCGGCTTTGGGGGCCTATTTCGGAGTATGTTCTGTCTTATCGCACTCTCTTACCTACTCAAATTTAACTAGACTTGTCTTCTTGGTTTGGCACTTGCCCCGACTGTTGGAGGAACTATGGTCCATTACTGGTCATGGCGAGCCATCCATTACGTCCTTGCTACTTTCACATTTGGCGCTTTTTTCTACATTTTTTCCTTCTTTCCCGAGACAAGCCATCTTGGAACCAGGGGAGTTGATCAGTATCAGAAATCTGGAAAGGTATTACCCAAGTGGAGGCCCGTGATCCTGAACCCCTTGTCCCAGCTGCTTTTACTTCGTAGTCCTACCATCCTATCTGTAGTACGTGATTTTTGTCTGAACTCTCTGGAGCGTACTGACTTATGAAGGAAGTCAGTCATAGGATTTCTTGCATTGTTGACGGAATTTAGTTGCGTCATGTAATCCCTCTCGTGATGTAATACTGACTTTACTAGCCCTAATGCTTCCGCTCCCTTACACGATTGTACGTGTCTGTGTTTCTGCGTATTGGCATTTCATGAACATCCCTATAGGGTAAAACATATGGCATTGACAATGAAGCCCTACTTGGTGCATGTATCATTCCGCTTGGAGTCGGAAAAGCGAGTGTGTGCTGAATCTCAGATACTTCCCCGTCTCTTACATGATCTCTCATTTCTATATCTCAGTCGGATCTCCACTTTCTGGCCAGATATCCGATAGGATAGTGATCAATTCCAAGCAGAAACGCGGCTATTGGTATCCAGAAGATCAGCTCAGAGTTTGTTTATACAGCTTTTTCCTCCCCCTCGTTGTGTTGGCGTCTGGATTCATCACAACATACCTACCGACCCGAACTGGCCTTGTTTTGAACCTCATCCTTTTGTTCATCAATGGCATAGGTGTACGTCTTTCCTCTTTACAATTAATTTATCTAATCAGCTTCTCAATGGATCAGTGCGATTTATGTTGACGCCATGTAGCGCCTACGTCGTGGACGTATTGCATGCCAACAGTGCAGAAGTTACCGCTGCTGTGGAGTTCGTTTTATCTATATACTTTTCAAATCATTTGTTCACAAACGCCATCTCTTACTCAAGTGTTCTCCAAGCGCTTTTGCTTTCCTCATCCACTGCATTGCTCTTGCCATTGATTAATCGATATGGCCTTCTATTGACTAATGCATTCGTTTCACTTTTGGCTGTATCTGGAATAGGGTGAGGCATACTTTCAATACCACAAGTCAAGTTAGCTGGATGTTGCCCGTGCCAATAGATTGACTATGTTTACAATTGTCTATGGGGGATCTATGCGAAAATGGGTAGATATTCAACTGCAGGATTTAATTAGGGGCGATGTCTCGAACTTTAAGGATAGAGCCAATGGGTGTCGAGAAATAAGATGAAGAGAGCATGGTGTCAATGTACACAACTCGATGCAGGCTGTGTATGGCCTGACTGACAATTACATGTCCGCTGTGCTTCGGAAAAGTTGAGTTGTGCCATAATTTTGAGTAATTTCATATACTCACCCTCTTGGGGTATTCTCTATATTGTTGATGGCTATAACAAGATAGTATTGGACTCTGATGCAGACTATTGGTAATTCAGGTGGTGACGGCACTATTGATCTATACAATTTTTCTAGACAATGGAAACTCGTTTGCTTTGCGTTGTCTGTTTAGGATTGAATGGAATGAGATTTGATAGAGTCTTATTGCTGGCAAGACCATATTTCATCATGATAGCCGAGCCTCTACTTCTCATTCCACTCGAATTAATCTCAACAATATTCCCAAACTTGCGGGGCTTGCTCGAAAAGGATGATACTGTCAAGTTTCGGTCGTTTTTACTACCCCGAACCACTGAACCCTGGGTATAACATTCGTCGAAGTGATTACCATGGGGGGGTCAAATACTTTTAATCTCTACGCTTCCGACGTGAGCGGCAATTTTAAATGGGAAAGGAGATATTCCACTGGATTGAGTTATAGGAGGAACTGCCGCACGGCCCCGCTCAGATGAAGTATGTACCAGTATCATTTGAATGGACTTGGAGAGTGTATTTTTGAGGTTAGCATTGAATGATAAACGGTCTGGTATGCAAGTGTAGGTAATCCTCAAGATGAAACTAGGTTGAAGGAACGCACCTCGTTCTGACTTGTGCTGTCGGAACTCAACATTGATTATCCTGGAATCAGGACACTGTAAAGCTTGAGCTTGATAAGAGAAATTTGATCATACCATTGTTCCCAGGGAACATGCTCATCAGCTGAGTAAAGCTGGTACCACGACTTCTTGGGTCGTTTCTCAGAAAAGGTGACAGTGATCTAGTGTATGAAATAAATAGACAACAAAATGAGACATGGTTCACGACGAACCTTGCCTCTACGAGTTGGGTCAGCTTGAATTACTCTCCAGAAGTTCTCTACCTTGTCATGTACGAGTTGCTCCATCTCTGGGTCAGAGACACCTGGCTACATAGGGTAAACGTCCGTAGAGATCTGAGCATATAACAGCAATGCACCATTGCGACATCCAGGACTTCAAAAACCTGGGGTCGTATAAAACCAAATAGCCTGTGGAACAGGATTGAATGGAGAATGCCATTGAGAACGTCTTGAATCGTCTGTCTGTCAAGAACCTAGCTCGAATAGGTGTCAGATTAAGCTGTTTAAGCAAGATGGGGGACTCACTAGGTCGATGGTGATGGTCGGGAATGTGCTATTCATTAATATGCCAGGATGGAATGAGTCGTACTGAAACACTGCTTCCGTCATGTGACGCGGCAAATGAAACTTTGCAGCAACATTTCTGTTGTATGTCCACTCTCTCGCTATCGTCGCTGACACAAGTATTGACATGCCCAAGTACTGTTGCACGGAGATGTAATAGACGTGCTTTCGCTTCCTCAGCTATGTGTCATGATCACTACAGGACTCTTGGGGTACTTTCTGGTGCCTCCAAAGCACAGATAAAGGTAAGTGATCCAAACACTTGTCTTTCTTGTTGACAATGCGATGCTTGTCTAGTCACATTTTTATCAAGTTCGTGGGTCGCTCATAGGCACCTGGAGGGCTGTGTTGACTTTACTGGCCAGTTAAGCAAGAAACACCACCCTGATGTCTCCAAGGACCCCAAATCCAAAGAAATATTTGCCGCTGCCAGCGAAGCCTATACAGTGTTGATTGATGACCGTCAGCGGTACATTTTACATGCTTTTCAACGTGTTATGATTATATTCATGTGAATGCTTCGATCTCTATTCTAGGCGTGCCTATGATCGTAGCCTTGTACACTGTTCTTCATTGTATTCAACGCGGGCACCGCCTTATTCAGGGCCTAGGGCAACATATGCATGGGAGCACTCATCTCGGCATCGACGTTCCGGTTTCCGTCAGGCACCTCCTGACTATACATATACTCCTCCGCCTAATAGATCTCGAGGCTCTTCCGTAGGTCAACACTATTCACCTCCCAGATCCCACCATGGTGCCAGTCGCGGAACTAGGAAGGACGAAGAGTTTCGCTGGCAGGCAGACCAGATACAAAATACATCGAGCCTTGTGAGGGCGGCCCAGGTGCTTGCAGCGCTTGCAGTGAGCACCTCGATGATGGGAGGAATGGGAGGCGGTTAATCCAATTTATTAATGTCCATTGTCTGTGACCATTGTCTGTACTTGGAGCATGTATGACGGCTTAAAATATGTATCGTCACGTGAGCATGTTGATGGGGATTCTACGTGGGATCTTCAATTTATATATAAACCCTTTCTCCACGCCAGCAGACGGCCTCGTTCCTATCGCTGTCATCAATCCTGTTAGCCTTGTGATAATCCTTCCTAAAGTCAATAGTAAACAATGGCTCCAAGATCTGCACCTGGCCCTCGAGGGGCGCCTGGTCAAAGGGGCGGCCCTCGTGGTGCTGGTCCCCGTGGAAATAGCCCTGCCCGAGGTGGCCCTCGTGGTGGCCCTCGTGGAGGACCAGGCGCAGCTGGAGTTGCATCCGGCAATGTAGTCACCCCAGCAGGTAAGCGTTGTTAACCCACACCACGGCCATCGATTTGCACCAAGAAAAATATGTTAATTTGCCTTGTCTTTTCTGTGTGCTTATGATCGTATCATGAGATCTTACGCTACTAATGTGCTGCAATTTTTACATCTACATCTGATCTGACTCTTTCTCGTGTATCTGATTAATCACATCCAGGCCATGTTACAGCTGTTGGTGTTAAACGTCCAGGATATGGAACAGCTGGCAGGCCGATTGATATCCAGGTCAATTGTTTCCCTGTTGATGCACCGAATATTACAGTTTATCAGTACGATGGTGGGTGCAACTAATAGTTTGACTTTGTGTAGCTGATCCAATGTCTTCCGTGTGTCTCATAGTTGGTATGTTACTTGCACACAGTTGGAATCGGATGATAATAAAAATCTTTCTCAGCTATTGATCCCGACCGGCTCCCTGCTCGAGCGAACATGGATGTCATGAAACAGGTCGAACTAGACAATCCTCAAATCTTCACCAAGTCAGTTGCATATGATGGTCGGAAGATCGCGTATTCTGCCATCGATCTTCCCTTGGGAGGGCTTAGCCGGACAGTGAGAATTCAAGCAGAATGTTCCTGCATCTGTTGTTGATTTGTATGATTCTAGTTCGAAGTGAGCTTGGCCCCTAAGAATGGCGGCGCTGCTCCCAAAGCCAGTGGCCGACCGCCCAAGGTATATCGTTTGAAATTAACCCAAGCGGCAACCATAAATACTGAGTAAGTTTTACACGATAGTCGTTGTAGCCATAACTAACAAGGTATAGTATATTACATCGATACGTTGCTGGCGAACAAAGTGCAGACTCTGCAGTTTCCACTGCCTTAGCCGTAATTATTTTCTGTTCGCTTCCACTGCCTCATTGAGATGTTGCATTTATAGGCATACAACACAATTATCCGCATGGAACCCAACATGCGGTATCCCTTCAACGTGAGGAGTTTCTTCACGCCCGACGGCGCACGTCAAATTGGTGGTGGTATCGAACTGTGGCGAGGTTTCTTCCAGTCTATTCGACCTGGTCCTGGACGGTTATTCCTGAACCTCGATATTGCGTCATGCATGATGTACCGCTCCGGCTCTCTCGTCGAGCTCTGCCTAGATTTCTTCGAGAGGATGGATCTGATGCGCGGTAATCAGTTCTCTCAATTCTTGACGCCCTCTGGAATACCAGTTCGTGAGCGAACTAGGCTTCAGAAATTCTTGACAGGTCTCCGAGTGACAGTCCCTGCTACTACCCAAGATAAGAAACGTTCAATCCGCAGGATCTCTGATCGTGCTCCCAGGGATATTACGTTTGAGTATCAAGGTCGACATGTTACGGTGGCCGACTATTTTAAGCTCACAGGAGTTACGATTCGATACCCTCAGATGTTTTGTGTCGAGGTATTTCCTTGTCTTCGGTAATCTAAGGTTATTCATCTTTGTGTATTAGCTCGGCTCGAGTGGTGCATTGGTTCCTTTGGAACTCTGCCAAGTTCCACCTGGTCAGATCATGAAAAAGCAGATGCCCAGCGACAAGACAAAGGACATGGTGGCGTTCTCAACGCAGAAGCCATTTGAACGTTTTCGAAGCATTATGGCTGGAGCGCAATTGCTTCAATATGGACAATCATCTTATATCCGTGATTTTGGCATGTCTATCAATACTGCAGGTGGTCCGCTCCAATTCCAAGGAAGGATATTGCCCACTCCCCAGCTGCAGTATGGGCGAGGTAGTAAGGAGCTAACTGTCGTATGCTTCTTCTCTTGATGTATGTTATTTTCCCTGAAATTCTTGAACTTGGTCAGGTTCCGAGGGATGGTAAATGGAACATGTGAATATTTTCTTTTACATCAATTCCTAACGATGTATTGATATTGTGAAGGGCAGATAAGAAGCTTGTCAACCCAGTAACGATTAATCATTGGTTGATTGTCACTTTTGATACTCGAAGGTTCCGTGATCAGGCGCAGCAGGACCTGATAAAGAATCTCGTCAACGGCTTCAGGAGCACTGGTAAATTATCTCTTCCTATCACAAAGGTTGTCTACTAACGTATCTTAGGCATTACAATTCAGGATGATCGACCAATCATCAGGAATGCAAATCCTCAGGGAAATATACTTCAGGTAGGTCTCGGTACAAATTATCATTGCATAGACTCATGATTTTTTCTGTTCTTATGACAGCAACTCAGGGAAGCCGGCAACGCATCATACCAAACGAAAAAATCAGCGCCGCAATTACTTGTCATCATATTACCCGATCATGGGAATACGGAAATCTATACCGCAGTCAAGCAGTAAGTTGATGGCTTCTCTGATTATCTATGGTCTCCTGATGTTTTGCCCTCGTTACAAGTTTTGGTGATTGTGTTGTATGTTTTATTTATATCCTATCTGTCTTTCTTCAATAGTGAATGCCCTCATCAGCAAGGTGTTGCGACACAATGCCTTAAGGTAGGCAAGTGTGTTGGCGCAAATATCCAATACTGGGCGAACGTTGCTTTGAAGTGAGTCTAACAGTTCTCATGCGATCATGAACTGAGTGGTGCTCGATCAGAGCTAATGTGAAGCTTGGAGGTATCAACTGTACACCTGTCCCGAGAGCTGTACCATTGCTCAGCGATCCCGCGAATCCATGCATTGTCATGGGTAAGTGAATCGTTACATATGACTGTCAAGATTATTCAGCTTGCCAAGGTGCTGATGTACAACACCCTGCACCCGGTGTGGAGAACAGACCGTCGTTTACCGCTGTTGTTGGGAGTGTGGACCAGTTGGTGTCGAAATATGTTGCGACGAGTGCATTGCAAGTCGGGCGACAGGAGCTTATTGATGATTTGAAGTCAATGACTAAAGTATGTAATTGATGTTCCTACTTCTCTGTGGCGATTTATTTGGTCATCAGGAAATCCTCTCCCAACACATGGGTTATAGGAAAGCAAGAGAGAAGGCAGATAGCCCAGCTCCCAAAAAGCTCATATTTTTCCGAGGTTCAGTGATCAGCCTATCTATATTCATAATGTCTAATCTCATTGCTTTCAAATCAGATGGTGTATCTGAGGGTCAGTTCGCCCAAGTTCTTGAAATGGGTAAGCGGCAGGACCCTTGTGAACTCTACTTAAACTAATATATTGTCGCTTAGAACTGCCTCTTATTAAAGGTTTGGCGATAATGTATGCTGCTGGTTTCATGTACTGATAGGACATGGTATAGCTGCTTGTGCTGAGTTGGGGATTAGACCTGCGATTACTCTCGTAGTCGTTATCAAACGCCACCATATCAGGTTTGTGTCTGAGTATTCAATTCCGCCAATGCTAAGCTCTGTCTGTAGGATGAATCCTCTGGGGAACGCAGGGGATAGATCTGGCAACTGCCCTGCAGGAACCATACTAGACAATGGTACCACTAACCCTGTCGAGTTTGATTGGCTTTTGCAGAGTCATGGAGGGCTTCTTGGTACAAGCCGACCAGCGCTTTATGAGGTATGTGTACTCTGATGCGTTTTCTTGTTTTCATCTTAATCTATATATCAGGTTCTTTATGATGTGAGTAGCCCTAAATTGGAATATAGCTGGATGAATCCAATAATCTGCATGTGCATAGGATAATCATTTTAGGTGTGTTGAAAAAAATTGATTTGAATTGCGCTCATGCTTTTGTTCGTAGTGCCGATGCTATTCAGGGTCTTTCTTTCGCTTTATGCCATGTATATGCACGTGCTACCCGCTCTGTTTCAATTCCCGCACCTGTTTACTGTAAGTTTTGTTGAATTTGTGACTGGTCCTTACTTGATTACTCTTATAATAGATGCGGATATTGTCTGCGCCCGTGGAAGGCACCACTTCGCACCTGATTTCGAGCTCAGTGAAACTCTTTCCCAAGTTCAATCTGTCAATGTATACAAGGAGAAGTACCAAGAGATCCACCCGAATCAGAAGAAGATGATGTTCTTTTCTGTATGTACTACCTCTTGATTGACGAAGGGCATAATCTAATTTAGCCTATCCCAGTAAACATGGCCGAATCTCCAAGCAAAGTTCGATTCGCCCAGTGTTTCCAAAGTGATTGTGATAGATGCATTTAAAGCTGGTCCTAGACCAGAAGAACACAGATAACATTTTGATGTAAAATGTTTTGAACGAATGACTTGAATTGAATGAAGCAAATGCACAGCAATATTTCCGAGGAGATATGTGCAAATGATAATCTTGTGGAGTGCATCTTAATGAAAATCTATCCTCTCCGAGGTATTATAGTTGCTAGTATAACAACAGTGAAAAGTTGCAGAGGAAAGCACTGATTTATATAATTGAGTCGATTCAACGACATCTCCCTCACGAGTTTTGGTATCTTGGTCCTCCTGGACCCATTCTTTTCCCTGAACGCTCCTCTACTCTCATGTCTTCGTTGCGATATAAATTGACGATGTGATCGATGATGATAACAACAGACTTAAAAACATTGATGGGAGGATAGCAGTTTCTCTACTGAACTTAATTTGCATACGCTCTGAATTGATATTCTTGACTTTTGTTCGATGTTGAAAGTACATGTACAACAGATATCATCCCATGCTACGTGAATCATATGTATGTGAAACTAAAATCCTGTAATAGTTACGAAAAATACTTCTGTCCCCTAAACCGGACATTCCACCATAATGCTCCTAGGCCAAAGAGGGCCCAACCAACAACAGCATGGGTCCAATATGGCAAGCTCTCATATGGTTCTGCGTCTACAGGTGGTGGGATAAAGGGGGCAACGAATAAAAAGACATTCGCAGTGCCAAAGAAAAGCGCAGCCACAAGGGTGTAAACTGAAAGATGATGCCAGTCGTGCTCGAGATGTTCCTCCTTACGAGATGGCGATGCAAAGTGAAGGTAAATCAAACCAAAAGAGATGGCAGCGCTGATCACTGCGACTGGATACGACGCCTATCCGAAATAACATAAACAATCTTAGCATAGAGGAGCTCGCAACTTACGAGATTGATAACAAGGTTGTACGCATCTCCACGTGGAACGAAGAAAATAATAAGGACGCATAGAACCCAATCTGATAGAGTTAGTTTAAAGATCATTGAATGCATCAAACGTAACACTAACGAAGACCAAGTCCGGCGAGCGGAGCATTGAAAGGTTCGTTTGAACCAAGTAGTTTGCTGAACGGTAACACTCCTTCTTTACCGAGTTCTTGATTGATTCGTCCTTGTGCGAAAGACTGCGAAATTTAGGATGTAATCATCTTGTTGAGATATTTCAACATACCATAGCGAGGACGCTGCCGAAAGCGGAAAGTGCAACACCCATGTCAACGAATCGTTCAATCCTTTCACCCCAGATATTCTTCATCAAAAGGGAGACGACCAAACGACCGGAATTGACAATTTCCTCTTTCGAAGCACCAGCAAGGTATGCGACATTTGAAAAGATATACAGTGCAGCAACGACGGCAACTGCCAAAGGTCCTGCGATTTTGATAGTCCTTTTGGGATTCTTCATTTCAGACATAGCGTAGTTCGCATTTGAAAATCCAACAAAGGACCAGATAACCTGAAGAGAAAAAAAAGCATGAGCTCGTACCACACCGTCTCTGAAAAGAGCGAACGCACACTGTATAGGCAAAGACAAAGGGATGAAGCGCTAACGTTTGTTCCCTCCCACATATCCACAAAATTCTGTCGTCCGCGCCATTGATAACCTTCTTGTTGGATACCGGCAACAGTTGGGATACCATTGTTCAGAGCAACTAACCCAGTTGCTGCTACCATGATGAGCACAAATAACTTGAAAACACCCAGGGCATTCTGGACCCTGAGACCCCATTCGACAGCAGTCCCATGGAGCAAAAATGTCAGAGTGACACAAGCAAAAGAGGTCAATTTGAGGAGGACTGAAGCGGGCTCATGATCGAGAAATGCTTTGAGTGCGTATTCGCCAAAAACGAGGGCATTTCCAGCAGCCCAACCTGTCATCGACATCATGGCTAAGCAACTAATATCTTGGTTCGGAAGCCTAGAGGGAACATACCCATCAAAGAACTGCTGGCGGCGTAAAGGCATATGACGAAGTATGCTGGCCTGGGAAATAAATATCCTAGATAGTTTTTCTCGGCTCCGTTTCTTGGAAATGCCTTTAGAAAGATTAATCATATGAAAGGTAAAATAGTTATCAACACGCACACAACCCCATACGATATAGACTTGCATCCCTGCGGCAGCAAGTAGGCTCCCTACCAACCAGAGCGTCCTGCAAATATATTAGCGGAGATTATCATACAGTGAAAAAAGATACTGACATTGACATTCCAACGCTCCCACTGAGAGAGAGCACTGCTGCTGGCGTGGCGAAGATACTTTTTAGGAACCTCGTTAGTCCCAAACAAGGCCACGAGCGATATCCAGGCGTACCCCGTTCCAATGATGCGATTGAAAATTATAAACACTGCTGACCAGAATCCAATTGTCTTCTTCTTTTCCAGCAGTGACGAATCAGAACCTTGAGGTACAGCTCCATACTGAGGAACGCTACGATGGATGCTGAGGAGGGATTTTGACTGTTCCGTCTTGAGCGTCCATGCTGCGTGTTCGAGATGATACTGAGACTTTGACATCAGGGTACTATGTTGTGTCAATTATACTGATAAGAAAAGGATAGAAGGATGTGTGAAGCTTGAAGCGGTATAGGAGCTGGTTCTGTTTGGCAGAAGAGGGCACTCCTTTTATACGCTGTTGCCAACGACTTAATCCCACAGAGGGGGCTGCTTCGTAGATTGAGTGGGTAGCCGAAGAGATAACAAGAACATGTTCGATGTGGTAATGGCGCTGGAACCATGAGAATTTACACACTGATTGTACTGATTGTACACAGATCCACATCCAGTTCTCGGATCAATTCAATTCGGCACGGATCGGCACTGACAAACGAACTTGCCCCTCCACTCAGAACCCACCAAAAATCCGTTTTCATATTTTTATATTGCGAACGGATCTTGTTCAAGTAAAGTTGGGGTTTGAAAAACCCACCCTAGCACATTCCATCACGTAATGAAATGTCATCCACGTGTGATGATATTCTGAGAACCGGTGGGATCAGAGAATCAGAAAGACCAGTTTCTTGGAAAACCAGATCTAGATCTGGGCCTAAACAAATCATCCACAATAGGGGACCTTCTCAACATAAATTGTCATACTGTGATCTGCTTGGAGCTCATTGCATTATCAAGGTGCCTGTTAAGCTATCATGATACATGATCTACAATAATGGTCATATCTACTTCTTGAACAAGGTGGCCCTGAGTCTACTGTCCAGATGGCAAGCACAAGAAACAGTCAATGCTGCAGACACAAACTGTTTCTTGTGCTTGCCATGTCATCTTGACAGGTGTCATCACTGCATAACAAATCTATCACTGTAATGGAAGAACTTTACATTGAGCAGTCTTGTAGGACGAAGAGCATTTCACTAACATCAGCAATAGCTGTAAAAATAAATCCATTCGAATAAATCAATTATTAGTGACAATAAAGGTATTATTTTGTCCACTCATTCACGCTACTTCAAAGGGTCCAGGATCTGAGGATCATGTCTGCAGCCTTCTCAGAAATGGCATAGACTGGCGCCACTGTATGCCCAGCTGTCACAAACGGCTGATGAATAGTAGTCAAGTTGTTTCAAAACTACAGCGAAGCTTATCAATTTGGCACTCACCATGATAGATGCATCAACAACTCTCAACCCTTGAACTTTCTTGACTTTGAGGTCAGGATCCACAACACCATATGGAGCGTCCTTGGCTGACATGGCTACCGAGCCTGCAAGATGCAACACAGTGCCAATGTTCGCCCTCAATACTGCGTCAAGTTCGTCATCTGTCCTGGCATTAGCTGTAGGGGCTGCCTCGCTGATAACATAGCCATCCCATGCACGCGCAGCGAAATATTTACGAGCAATTCGGACACCTTCACGAGCCATCAGTGAGTCGATCGGCGCGGATAGTAATGCCGGGTCGATAAGTACTTGACCAAAAGGGTCAGATGAAGTAATTTTAACGGATCCACCTTGAAACCATCAGTACAACAAGAGCGATAGCCTGAACAAGGGAACGCACGAGATGCAGGACTAACGATAGCTGCTCCGACTGAAACACGCGGTTCATCATCAGATCCGCCGTTCTACATCCAAGTACCAAATCAAATGACTCTTCAATTCATGCATTTGCTGACTTACATCCACAAACAGCTCTAAATGAGGAGTATTCGGCCCAGCACTAGGATCGGGGTTACCCTTTAGGGGTAGACGGAGCCATAGGAAATTATTCGTGCCATCAACTGCCATCGGTCCCTTTCTCTCTGTCTTCCACTGGTTGAAGGCCTCAGCAAACAATGTAGCATTCCGGGCGATGCTAATTGCCTTAGCAGTTAGGTAGTTCAATGATATGTTATTAGAACCACTCACTTGTCTCTAAGGGTATCAAAGGTTGTGTTTGCACGAAAGCTGACATAGATAAAAGGTTGATCGGTTAAATTTTTCCCAACACTTGGAAGATTGACTAGGGTTTTGATTCCGACAGATTTGAGCTCGTTAACATCACCAATACCTGAGTGAAGCAAAATGCGTGGAGAGTTTATTGCACCTGCGGACAGTAGAACTTCTTTCATGGCTCGAACAGTACGTCGAGCTCCTAGAAATCTAGTGGTGAAAAAAGTGATTAAAGGAACAACACATTCCCTTACCTGTGTTGTCCATGAACTCTACTTTCCTGAATACATTGCCGGAGGTGGCGACGAGGCGAGAAACTCTCGTATTCACCAAAACATGAAGGTTACTTCGCCTGAGCACGTCAGAAGACAAGTAAGACGATGCAGAGCTACTCCGCTCTCCATAGCCAATAGCTGCTTGAGACCACACTATGAACGATTCGAATAAATAAATAATCAGAAATTACTACGCATTAAAACCCACCTGTCCCCAAGGGGATCCCAGTGTTCATATCGATGTTGAATTTAAAATTGCCGCCGAGTTCATTAGCCGCCGCAATTACCCTAGAGTCGATTGACTGAGATTGACCGAACAGACTGACATAAGTCTTTCCCTCAAAGCCATGGACGGATGGATCGAACTGGCCCTTCGTACTGCGAGCAGGTAAGACCTGAGGAACGAAACGTTCATTCTTTGGACTTGATGTCAATACCATTCTATTTGTCTAGTGTGTCTCAGGCGCACCTTCTTGAAATAGGGTAAGAGTTCGTTCCATGACCATCCTGAATCACCAGTAACTCTAGCCCAACGATCATAATCATCTGCACTTCCTCTAGTATAATCCATAGCATCTGGAGAGTTTTATGTCAATTCAAACACAAAACAAAGAGAAATCTCACTTATAAGACTGCTACCGCCGAGGACATGACCAGCAGAGTAACCTATTATCCTCCCATTCAACGCTTTTTGGGGTGTCGAAGTGAAGTTCCAGTCAAATCGGGAGCCTAAATGCGTCCTCCAGAGGTAAGGACATGAGGCATTGACGGCGTCCTGACCACTGGAACGCAACATCGACAGTAAGTATGAGGGCTCAAGAAAATCTCCTGACCTACTTAGAACCGGCTTCGATGACAAGAACTTGGAAACGCTCGTTTTCTGACAAGCGATTCGCCAGCACAGCTCCAGCCGTCCCTCCTATTGCAAATATCGCCTTGAGTGAACACTGGATTCTGAAGTTTGCAATACAACCGACCTCCGACAATGACAAAGTCATAGTTGGTTTCCTTCAGATCGCTGGCTTGGTCATAGATGGCACAGATCCCCAGGGAGAAAAAAAGCGGTAGAGTCGCAAGCGCTTTCTTGAACACCATGTTTTGCTAAAGGACCCTTGAATCCAAAGCAATGAGTGGGATTTTGGCACACTCGACGCACAAACTCTGCATTTATTTATGCTTTGAGCCTGACGCGGCTGACAGCATCCATGTTCTTCGAAGGAGGTATATTTAGCGGTGAATCGTGGCAGGCACTTGATGCCGAGAGAGGTAAAGGAAGTTTGTGGGAAGTTGACTTCTAGCTGCCACCTTGAAGCTATTCCTTCTAGAAAACTGGTCAGGCATCGGATCCAGAGCATGGAATCGACCGCTACACGACCAATGATAAATTGTGGCACTGTACAAGTATTTTTCTTGACACTAATCTGAAAGTACTTTCTCTTGTTGAATGTCATTTATTAGCAATCAACCTTACAGCTCAGTAACGTAATATGCGCCATAAATTGCTCCAAAGGGAAAAGGAAGATGCTCATCATCCTACGTTAGGGGCTTGCGCTCGCGCTTTTGATCTGGGACTACTAATGATAGACTCATAAATGATAAACAAATATTGAAGAGCGCCTGAAATTCCGCAAGGTAATCGAACTGAAATTTATAAATTTCTGAAATATAATAATGATCTGTTTTGTTATCAAAACCTACCGTGGAGCTCTATCGAGTAGAATCGAATTTCTAACTTCTGTCCAAGTTCTGCTGATTATTCCACCATGAGGGTCCTCAGCTGGCTGTTCGTGATCCTACCAGAATGCATCAGTGTATCAGTGTTATGGCGGATTATTTATCTGGAGGACTTCTCCGTCTCCCAATAACTCAGTCGTGAGCTCTCGTGCATGTCACTCACTGTGACTGAACCAATGCTCATGGAGAGTAGATATTACAACTGGGTACAATAATATGAAGAGATGTACTCATAGAAACTCAAAGCTTTTGATGCCAAAAGCATCCATACTCCGACAATGCGGCTATGAAAGGGTTGGGCGGATATAGATGCTGTCAAGCATACACCTGTCTTGGGTCCTTCACTGAATTGAGTTCCTCTGAGTGATGCCGAGACTATGTAGCGGGTGAAACTGCAAGCTGGGATTTCCTGGAAGCTTGATGGAAGTACACATATAAAAATGCACCTGAATCTTCTTGGTAATAAACATAGTGACTACTTTGATGAATTATAGGGAAGTTGAGTTTATTAGTAGTTGTCCTCTGAAAACTGCCAACGGTGGAGCGGTAGTTTGATTTAAAAAGCTGCGCTGTGAGAACTATGATTCAGGTAACTCAGGTTTAAGTTAACACTTGACACGGTTTATAACGGAATGTAAGATATTGCGTTACGATGCCCTTCGCCAATGAACCACCTCACCCTCTCATTGCTCAACTTATAAAAGTGTGTCTCTTAATCGTCGCGGCGCAGTTCAACTCTTCTCTCCGGAATTCCATTCCTATATGGGTCGCACAGTTTCGTTCAAGCTCAAGCCCAGATTGCGATCAAATGCAAGTATAAAATTCAAAGATCCAACACACAAGGTAGGATCTATCCTCATACCGCATGCTCAATGTTTTATGTTAGGGACTACTTTAATCACAGAGTTAGGCAGGAACGGAGATAGATGCTCTATAGCTTCCATGTAGGGCATGGTCAAGTAGCCATCTGATTGGCTGCAGCAATATCAAAAGACGGTCCTAAGGAAACTGTTGTTGTAATATATTATGAGACCTGATTTGAGAAAATGCTGTGAAACAAACCTCACATACACGCCACCAAGAGTGATGCAGATCACTTGTGATGATGATGATAAACAAGTGGTACCGAACGATGTATCTGAAACTCACTCTTCCTGTCGTGAACTCCGGCAAACTTGTATAGGTTCTGCAAGATATACACATCTTTGGCATCCTCTCCCAATCATAATGCAATAGTGAGAACACAAGACTCCTATCGAGGTATGAAGATGTCCTTCGAACAGAAAGGTTTCAAGTCCAGGACTGCTCTCGTGATCTCTTCCTTTCGACCAGGATGCCAGTTCACAGTAGTCAGGTGTATAGGTATTCGTTTAGATGGGAAACAGTGGATGAGTTGAACCGTTGTTGGTGGATATCAGGGAAGTTGCGGTGATCAAGAATAATGATCCCAATGTGCCGAAAATAAAAAGTCGAAAGCGAAAGAAAAGCACAGATCCAGTGGACAATGCGACTGCCCGAATTCGTACCAGGCAGTGGGAGGCGCAGCTGCAATTCAGTCCTTGTTGAACTAACAACTGTTGGCCTCTGGGTGTTTGACAATTAGAAAGCTGTATTCGTTGTGGTGGTTTTTGAAAGATTGGCTTCTTTGATGATTCCGACATAGATGTAATATCTCGATCGAATCACAAACCTGGAGGTACCCCAGTTATTTGCTACAAGAGAAATAGCGAAGGCAGCTCTCCATAACTAGCCGAAAGTAATAGTGCAACGGACAAATTATGGCAGGCTGCAATTCCACAGAGAGCCTAACAACAGAGATGTTCACTGGACTTGTTTGAGACAACATCATGAGTAGAAAGAGAGATCATGACACAGTCTTTCGAAATTTGGTATTGCTTCATGTCGGAAAAGCATCGACAAAGGCATCATGTCGCACTCGCTCTTCTCACAATGACTCTAGAAAAACAGGCGACATGGCTTCTCTTTCCTCATCGGAGCTCATGTTTATGATGACCGTTCCCCTCCCACCATCGTTGGCTTCGCTCCGAATTCGGCCTCAATGTAGGTTGAGAGGTTTCCCATCAAGCTTGCCAGTTCTATCAGTCTCGTCCTGAAGTGTGTTGATATGCATCAGAAAACATCTTTCTAGTAAGTCTGGTCATGTAAAAAAAAAAACTATCAGTATTTTGATAAAAGCTGAAAGAGTAACGTGGTTGTGTAGTTAGAAAAGAAAACACCTGTTGTTCAAACAAACAGGGCCAAAGAACACTGGATAATTCCGTAAGCCCGTTTTTGTAGCACGATCACCGCCCACCAGCACTGCTCGGCCTGAAACGCTCATCCTCCCTGATCTCATCGTGCGGTGTCTTGTAACAGCAGTATTATTCTCAAAAGATGGCTAACATTTCAGCAGGAAACAAGCGTTCCTGGGAGGGCAATGGTTCAACTGATCTGGTAGCGAAGCGATACAGACATAAAGATGATTATGCCAGAGACTGGCGGGATGTCCACCTAAAGTCTCCTGTACACTATTCAGACAGGAAGAGAGACAGCTCTGATGACCGAAGAGACTATAGACGTGAAAGTCCTCGCCGGCGACGCAGCAGAGAAAGAGACTACAAGCGCAGAGACTACTCTCGCGATAGAGTCAGACGTAATGATAGAAGGCGTAGTGCATCTCCTCGCATAATTGCTCATATACGTCCACCAGTAGATGATGAGCGCGAGGAAGGAGAGTGAGTGTTAGAGAACTTGGTTATATGCGCATATATTCACTCGTTATTCGTAGAATTAGTCCTCTGCCAGATCGCACCAAACCAGAAAAATCTGTGCAAAAAGAGGATCCTCCAAAGAGGCCAGAGCCAGCACCTGACATGGAGCTGGAAATCCCCTCTACACCACCCCCAGTTGAAGATGTGATTGCTTCTCGGAGAGCCAAGCGACAGGCTATACTGGCTAAATATTCAGGGCAGGATGCAAGTCCCATGTCCCTGCCAATGTCAAATTCTGTCGAACCTGCACCTGAGTTACCTATCTCCGTCCAGCTCAAAGAGTCAGAAACGACCCCTACTAACGGTAAGATTTATCTGATATCCGTTATACACGCCTAAATCTCATCTGAAACCTGAGGAAAACGCGATTCGTTGTCTCGCTCGCCGGAGCCGTCCGACTTTGCTCTTGCAAAGGCAGAAGACGATGTCGCTCAAGGCGCTGATCATATTCCAGTTGATGTTGATGCTGACAATCAGGATCAGATTCTCGCAGCTGATTATGACCCTAGCTTGGATCGTCGGGAGGACGAGCAGAAGCGTATTGGAAACGCGGTGGCGGGTCTGGACCCACGGACAAATGACGAAGTGGAGGAAGTAGAAGAAGTAGAGGAGGAGGAAGATCTGGACGACATGTTCGCCGTAGCTACAGGAAAGAAGTCTAAGAAGATTGTAAAGAAGGTTACGGTCAGCGTTATTCTCTCTCCAACTCCAGATTTGCTGCTGATGTGCAATTTATAGCAGAAGAAGGTTGTTGTACCTGCCCTCATAACAACTACTACGCTAGACTCTGCATCAGACCCGGAGGGCTACTATAGCATCATTCTCGGTGAACAATTAGATAATGGGCGATATCAAGTATTTTCTTCTCTTGGAAAGGGCATGTTTGCGAACGTCGTACGTTCTAGGGTTCTTTGCTCTGGAGAGTCTTCATCAGCAGGTGAAGTCGCAATAAAGATTGTGCGATGCCAAGAATCTATGTATGTCTTCTATTCAGTGAGCCTTTTGCGAGGCTAACATCGTTTTACAGGTATAAAGCTGGACAAAAAGAAATACAGATTTTGCAGAAAATACGACAAGCAGATCCTGAAGATAAGAAACATATTGTAAGACTGGAAAGGACATTTGAACATCGTGGTCATCTCTGTCTCGTTTTTGAATCTCTCAGGTGCGTCCCCTCGTCTTGAGGGTTCCAGTGCTGATGGAGTTCTCCAGCATGAACTTGCGTGATGTTGTGAAAAGGTTCGGGAAAGACGTAGGGCTAAACATACGTGCTGTTCGTGCATACGCTCATCAGCTTTTCTTGGCTTTGAGTTTGCTGCGGAAGTTGAATATCATACATGCGGATATCAAACCTGATAATATACTTGTGAGTTATATAACTTCGCTCCTGTTACTGCTCACTGTTGAATTCCTGTTTCGCTGACTTTATTGTCATAGGTAAATGAACAAAAAACCCTCGTCAAACTTTGTGATCTAGGATCAGCGTCCGATGCAGCAGAGAATGAGATCACCCCATATCTCGTGAGTCGATTTTACCGTGCACCGGAAATCAGTATGTCCTCTGCTTTTCTTAATGTTCTCGACTCTCATGTCATTCATTCCCAGTCCTCGGTGTCCCTTACGATGCGGCCCTTGATATCTGGTCCATTGGGTGTACACTTTACGAACTGTATACAGGCAAAATCTTGTTGCCCGGGAGAAGTAATAATCAGATGTTGTTGTTGATGATGGAATTGAGAGGCCGGTTTAACTCCAAGATGATCAAGAAGGCGAAATTTGGGGATGTTTATTTTGATGAGATGGGGGGATTCTTGAGCGTGGAGAGGGGCGCTGCCGGAGGAGGAGTAAGTGCCATTTTTTGCTGATTCATGTTTTTACCGCCTAATTGCATTTTGAATAGGATGTTGTGAGAAATGTTCACATATTGAAGCCGACAAGGGATTTGCGTGCGAGGTTAATGCCAAGAGGGATCAAAGGAAGCGATGAAGAGATGAAGATGTTGAATAGTTTTGTGGATTTGTTGGACAAGTGTCTTGTACTTGACCCTGGACGTAGGATTCAGCCTAAGGAGGCCTTAGCTCATCCTTTCATTCGCGGTGTTTAGGATGGTTACTAGAAGACCATGCTTCTTTTATATGTTTCTCATGCTTACGATACTTTCACAGATGTTACATTACAAATTTCCTTCTTTCGAGGTATAGACATGGCGGGCATTCTGAAGTCAAGTCGTCCTGGCCTGGGATGTCAAGTCATTGTCAAGTCATTTGACAGGCTGGTGTCAATGATGTCATACTGCACCGCCACTATGGCTATGCCAGAATCTATTATCTTACCACTGGTGTTAGACTTAGCTGATATTGTTATACAAGATTTTTTGAATATAGTTGGATAGCTGAGTCCAGGTTCTTGTGTGATGTGTTGGGGTGGAAGCATTCGGGTAGCATATATAGCATCTAATTTGAGGCTTGAGTTATAGCAGACATCATATGGTAGTGAAAATGAAAATGAGCAATTGGAGTGATTAGGAACTATTGGAAGTGAGGGGTCTGATGGATAGAATAGTGTATTGGCAGCATTTATGATGATTTTCAAAAATTTGAGAACTTGAGTGGTTGTTTGACAGCTTACTCCACATGTAAGATGTAGCCAAGTAGCAAAAAAAAATGTATTGTGTCATTTGACACTCCAATCAAAGAGTTTAAAAAGAAGGAAATTAGCACAAAACGCACCTTGATAATCTGTACTATAACCAACTCCTACATTATCAATCGTTACTCTAGTATCCTCTTGATTTGTATTCTCTGGTTCATCATGGGTTGTTGCAACTTCGTCATGGAAGTGCAGCAAAGAGTCAATTGATTTGATGAGAACCTAATATGCAAAATTATACCTGATCCATGTTGCTTGCTACGACATCTCTTTGCGAATGTGCTGTGCGAGTATTAGGACTGATTTTCCCTATATGAGTTGATTATTTGGTGTGAGAAAAGTATAACTGCTACAGATATAGCCTGGCAAGCGGTGTTCTAGTGGCGCAGCATGGCAGCGTGACAAGTCTAGCGGGCTTGACACCAGCCTGTCAAATGACTTGACATCCCAGGTCAAGTGACGACTAGACTTCAGAATGCCCACCGTGAGATGTGTAGTCAAATAAATTTCCAGTACCTGACCTTGTCAGATGGTGACCTGTCTTGGTCTTGACATTAATAACTAGGTCTTACCAATCTGTCTGAGTTCTGTCTGAGTATAAGTTGATCTTCTTGCTACAAGTTACATTTCCATTCAACATCTTATAAACTCGCACCCGGTATCTTGTCGCTCGAAGGAAAGTATGCCAATAAGGGAACGATTGAAGAGTGTCGCTTCGCAACTTACGGACACTACGACCGCTACTAGCCAAGTAAATTTACCGACGTTTGATGAATTGCCCAAGTTTAAGAATTTCACGGGGTGCGCTTGGGGTGTCTGGGGAGAGAAAGATGAGTTGGGAACAGTTAATTTGTTGACGGACGAGGTTGTTGCGAGGACTGCGAAGGAGGAGATCAGAAGTGGGAGAAGGGTTAGCCTGAATTGGTAGGTTATTTCATACTGACGTTAAGAGAGTAATTTTAATCAATGGACCAAACTGTGAAGGCCGCTGAATTTCCCGTCGAAGCCGATGTTTGGGAGGAGGCCGCCTGAAGTGAACTCGCTTGTCAGATTGCCGGATGTTGGTATGCCACGGGACGATGAGCTGTATATCGTGCGTTTACATCACTCAATTCTGAATTCAAAGGTTGACGGATAGTCTTAATTTAATTTGATTTTTTTCGTGTTCGTACGTAGAATACACAATCGGGAACGCAGTGGGATGGGATGAAGCACTATGGAGTCAATCAGCACGGGGTGTTTTATAATAATACACCAGCGGAGAGTCTGCCGTTTGGGAAGAATTCGCATCCTGATCCATCTCAAATTGAAGACAAGTACAAGAAACTGGGTATCCAGAGTACGTCAACCCCCCTGTTCGTGTTTGTTGTAGCATTCGTGGATACTTAAATCTGTATATAGACTGGGCTAATCACGGCATCTGCGGACGTGGTGTCCTACTTGATCTTGTATCCTATTTCGAAAAGAAGAATGGCTCGTTGCCTTACGACCCTTGGCAGACGTATGGAATTACGGTACCAATGTTGGAACAAGTTGCGAAAGCACAAGGAGTGGAGTTTAGGACAGCAGATGTTTTGTTGTTGAGAGTTGGCTTTATGAGGAAATATATGAGCGAATATACGAAACAAGAGGAGAGAGATCAGTTGGCGGAAAAGCCAGAGACGTTTGCAGGGATTGAACAGAGTGAGGATATGAAGAGGTTTCTTTGGTGAGTTTCTGTGCAGTCTATTGTCTGTGCCACTGAGATATGGGTCCAGGAATAACCATTTCGCAGCCGTCGCTTCTGATCAGCCGGCTTTGGAAGTAAGTCATCTTGAAAGGATTGTGATCTATTAAGAAGTTGATGGAATTAAAAAGTCGTGGCCTGCGGTTCCTGCCACTCAAATGCATCAGGTATGAACGTGCATCAACAAACCAGGGTTCTTCGTCTGGACTTACCCACGTCTGTCTTACTCACCAGACAATTCTCGGGTAGGTCAACACTCCACCTCGTGTCCATGGGAATTTCATCTGTCCTCATTCCTAGTCTGTGGGGGATGCCTATCGGTGAGTTTTTCGACCTCGAGCAGCTGTCCAAGGTTTGTGCAGAGACGGGAAGATACACCTTTTTCTTCTCTTCTTGGCCTCTCAATATGTGCGTCATTCAATCTTATCAACCAGAGGCTGACCGGAACATTGGTGCTCACAGCATTGGAGGTGTGGCGAGCCCTCCTAATGCTGCAGTAGGCCTGTCTTCAGTCTCCCCAGATCATTTCACTTATTTCCTGCCAGGCTATCTTTTAAAGAATGATATCGTACAGTAGTGTGATAAAGTACTTTGTGAATGAAAGATCACCCGATTTGGCAGCCATAATGAGTATCACGTGGACAATTGTTGGTTTGATCGTTCTTGGCCATTGCGCGCAACATTGACCTCGCCATCGTCTCGCCGTGCTCCACAATGAGCAGGAGGGACTCGCGTGCTTCCAACGGTGCGAGACAGACCGATGCACTAGCTGAATACGAAAATCGTACGTCTACCATGCTGCATTGATCTCGCAGCCGCACGCTTACCCTGCGGCGTCCCTTGTCGACAGTCAAGAAGAAATTTCTCCTCGCAAATAAACATATCACCAAGTGATTTTTACTATAAATTGTGCTTAAGATTGCTCATAGCTCTTTGCTAGGCTAAACTCGACACTCAGCGTCCGAATCGAGGAACTTAATGCTGAAATTACGGTCCTTCAAGTAGAGAATCTTCGGCTCCGCCAATCTGAAATCTCGCTTTTTGCACAGCTCAAACGAGAGCGAGCAAAGTCTCGGAAGGTCCTAGCAGATACGGAAACCGCGGTACGGTCCTGGTCTCTCGTGTTCTCCAACGATCGAGCTTACTTTTTTTTACGATTCTTTCTATCCCAATCTTGCTTCACAGACACTCCAACTCACAAAGCATCTAGCATATCTTCGACACACGTTTAGTATCAGTTTGGAACCTACACCCCCATCATCACCTGTTTTCCCACCTGCAACGAAACCGCCTACTCAAACGGCGAATGCATGCATACCTGGCCTGCGAATAGCTAAGCCGCCTAATTTCCCTGGCATTCAAGAAGAGGAGGAGCCTTTGCCGAGCTCCTCTGATGACGAGCTTGAGGGAAAACCAAGCTCTCCCAAACGGAAATCAAAGTCAAAGTCACATCATCGTCTTTCGGCTTCCAAGCTTCCTCTTCCATTGCGCGCCACCTCCCTGTCTGAGTCTATGACACCCCATCTATCTAACATTACTGATAATCAGACTGGTTTGTCCTCGTCCTCGTCTGGTACTACAGCGGCAACGAAGAGGAAGACCTCAAGAAGACAGAGCGGTCTGATGAGCATCGACATGGACAAGTTGGTTCCTCCACGACCTGCAAGTCCGGCGTTTGGATCACCTATACGCCTAGAAGCTGCTCGCGCCGAAGAGGCAGAGGAGATTGCTGTTTTAAGCGGCAATTTCGAAGTTGAGGTTGAGCCTGAGCATGGTCAACCACAGAACGATTCTGATCAAACACACACCCCACACTCTGGGTTAAAGAAGGAAAAGAGGAAGCCAGGCAAGTCTAAAGACAAAGATTTATCGCCATCGCCGTCGCCACCACATGATATCGATGATGATAGAGGAGCAAGAGAATACACAGCTGAGTCGATGAGATCAAGGGAAAAGCTGAGAGTTAAAGAGGATAATTCAGAAGATCTTCCGTTAGAAGGTACGAAGGGCAAGCCCAGGGATATGACCCGTGTCGCCCTTCAGCCTATTGATTGTAATACTGGTGAGCTGACTTTTTGTTCTTTTTCCGTGTTCGCATTCAGGATATCTCACGACCGCAATCCGGGTACAACCAAATTCAGTCCGTGATAAAGAAGAGGACGTTGTTGTTAGTGCGCGGACGTTCCTGGTTTCGTCCCCTTCTTCTGCTAGTCCTCCGCCAGGACCATGTGAGCCAGAACTTGGCTCTGGAGTAAGAGAAAGAAGAATGAGAAAGAGCATAAATTATGCTGAACCTAAACTTAATACGTGTGTTCATACTTCCTGTTCTCTGAGTCAAATCGTTAACTTGGGAAATCTCTTCATACCCCCTTGTAGTAAAATGCGCAAACCCGACCCTCCTTCTGGAACTGAGCCTCCCACACGCAAGAAACGATCCTCTGCAGCTGCAGTGATGGTGACGACATATCCTCAAGTCCCTGAACCACCACTGCACGCTGACCGGAACACACCCGAGCGCCGGTCGTCAGGTGAATTCTTCTCTCGAAGTATACCGGATAATGAGAACCCCGAAATGTACCCTCTCCCGCCATCAAGACCTTCCTCTTCCCTTGGAGGGACGCACCACTCGCTTGATTCTCAAAGTGCTGCCTCACGAGTAACAGCTACAGTGTCACCGTCTTGTACTGATGCTGCAGTTTTATTAAGACGAAAGAAATCAAAACCAATAGAAATAGATGGAGAAGATGGGGAGAGCGATGGTGCTGATGCTGATGGGGAATACGTACCTCCCAAAGGTTTGAACGCATGGGTCAATATTGAAGGCCGTGGATCAAGAAAGTCAGTTAGTGAGAGGTCGAAGAAGAACTTGTTGACAGATGTAGAGGTGATGGCGCGAAGTGAAGCCAGGAGAGACATGGTTGATGACTCACGGAGGCATAGTATGGCTGTATAATTAAAATGGGAGAGGACATGGTAGGGCATGTGTGTGATGGATGGCGCCACAGCATGCGGACATCGAGTCATGGGGTTACGGAAGTTGTACCTTTCTACATCAAAAGTATCCCCACTTACAGACTGTAGGTTACAACGTGCCCAAAGTTAATCCGCCGACCTTGGATCTATCCTATGTATATATACTTTTCCCCTCAACCTCATATCCTCGCCATATCCCCCTTCGGCGACTATAGTTTGGTCCTCGACTTTTGCCGACGAAAACTGCGGAATAGATTTACTGGAAACGCGTCTTGAATGAAGGATGAACGAAATGTCATGGCTGGTACGAAAATCTGAAGTCGTGTAGGATACTTTTTATCGTTTACCATATCTAATATCGATTCAATGCATTGTCACTTATTTCATTTCCGCTTACGCTTCCGTTTCCGTTTCCATTGCAGTCCAGTGATATGTATGTCATGCAATCTGTACCAAACTTGAGAGTTTTAGATCATCCTTTGTACGGGCTGAACACTTTCTGGAATGTTGTGGTTGATCATCACTTTCTTTCTGTTATCGGAGGGCTTGCGGTTACGATGAGACTGGTGCTTATGTTTCCCTTGTCGTAGGGAAGATTATCAAAACCCAACCGTTGATGTCCGACTGGTGCGTTCAAAGGAAAGTTTGTAATGAGAGAATGCTCTAGAATTGAGTCTGTCTGTCTGTCTGTCGCGATGTTTCCAACTGACCAGTCCAGGGGAAAATCCTTCCGAGGTTGGTACTCTGATGGTTCAATTCACTTGCTGAATAAAAAATAAAAATCAATGCACTGTTAATGAGAATTCCTAATAATTTTCTTTTTCTTTTTCCCCCCCGGTTACTTTGGGTTCGTGATTCAGTTCAGCAGCTATGAAGAACAACACCCCTGGTTCGAAGAAGGAAAGAAGAAACTCTGAAATGCTGGACGTAGATTTATTACAAGTTGCTGTTTTTGATAGTTTTTTTTTTTCGTTGAAAGGTCATGGTTGTCGTTTCTTTGAGTTCGTGCTCAAGGTATCGTTTACTTCGTATTATTGACGACTATATCTAGGAATACTCAAATCCAACAATTCGCCAAGAACGCATACTAGGGGAAACACTCGTATATATTCCCCCTGAACATTCATTAGAACCTTGATATGGTACCCAAAAAGTGTACTATCTTTTCCAATAATAGAAACAAAAGCTGTACAGGAATATCAGGGGCACTACCCCTGACATCATAAAAATAAGGAGGAAACGGACGGAAATCAGTACAACATCAGAACTCAGAAACAACTTGATCATAGCTAAGATCAGCCTCCATGAACTTATCAAATTCATTCACCTGACCATTGACTTCAGCCTGGAGTTGAGATGCCGAAGATAAGTGATCATTTCTCCAATCCAAATTATCCAACGTCGTATGTCCACTCAGACCCATATTCGAAGCCAAGTTGATCTCTAGTCCAGGTTTCTGAGTCGACGTAGCGCAGGGATTGAAATCAGGATCAACCGGATGTTGATGAAGCCGCTCTGGCACGATCTCTATGATTTTCTCCAAAGTTTGAGCTTTACCAAAATCAGAATCAGAATCAGAATCAGCGTCAGAGCCAGCTAGCGATGAAAGTGATTTCGCAGGTGTGTTATCGAGGAGATCCAGACCATAGAGATTGTACGTTTTTGCGTCCAACTTCGACATCAACAATTTCGGATCAACTGGGAAATGAAATTGATCTTTTTGTAGAGGAGGAGGATGGACGGGTGTATGTGGTCGTGGCTCACACACTTTCAGCGCCTCCTCAATTATCGAAGGAACGTCATCATCTTCCTCCAATACAGGTCCAACCGCGGGTTGGATAGCTGGCTGTGGATCTACAAAATCGTCGTGACCAGCAATATTACTACTGATTCCGGGTGTCTTGATCGTCGAGGCTCCTAATTGTAGGGTAGTCAAGGGCATTTCTGAGGCAGGAACGCCGGGAAAATTGGTAGCAAGATCATCTGAGTCCTTTACCTGTAGCTCTGGGGAAACGATCGATCTCTCAGGGTGGTCTCTCGCATCAGAAGTGTGAATGGAGGGTGAAGAATCTACAGGAATTTTTGAAGCACCCCTTTGTGGCGTGTTATGCTTTTGGTGGGGAGACAAAGCAAGAAGTTCTGTGACTCGTGGGAGATTTCTGGTTGTTGATAGAGTGACAAGTAGCTCAGCATCTTCTGGTCGAAGCTGGGGACTGGAGCCGATTTCTTCCACTGCTGATCGGGGTCTTTTGGCTACAGGTGGCTCGAGCGACCCAGATCTAGCCCGTTTACGATTAGATGCCACATCACCTTCATGATGACTTTGATCGGAAAAACCGGCACAGCCCAGAAACGATGAGGGTTCGCACGATGGGTTTGAATCCCGAATATCATCTTGAGGATTCGGTAACGGAGTAGAAGTCTGGATCTGAGAATCCGGGAATGGAAGGGGTTTCAAGGTCTGCTGAGAAAACCAAGTAAGATAAATGGTGATGAAATGATACCAGGACTGACATTAATGATGGGAGAAAATGGATGGACAGTCTCATGAGAGGGTTCATGATCGCTATGGTCACGGACATGGGAAGTGGGAGGAGGATTTGGATCGGACGGAGGAGGGGATGATAGGGAGTTTCTGGACTTGTTTGAATCCTTAATGACATTGGGCCGTTTCACGACGTTGAAGCCAAACTTGGAGCCACTTGAAAGAGGATAAGACATAGAGAAACCAGTCTTGAGGCTGGTTTGAGTGACCTTTGTGGAGGGATTAGGATCTCTGTGTGAGAGCGACGATACCCCGTGCAGGGTCTGGGATTGGTTGACTGTTGCACCAGGTGACAGAGGTGTGAACTCGGCGGATCTAATCCAACGCTGAACTTTGGAGTTCACATCGTCTTCACCTTTGATTCTACGCTCCAAGTCGTCCCATTCTTCGCTAGTCTTGGGGATAAGACAAAGTTGCTTGGGGACTTCTGGGGCTTGCAAATCGAGGTTGACGCCTAGCCAACGGGGACCCCCTCTGGTACAATGTAGCCGCAGAAGATCTGACACCAATGCCCACCGGCCGTCCGCGACATTTCCGTTAGCTTCAGTAAAAGCTCGCTTGACTCTTGCCATCCATTTGGAAACTCTTGCCTGAGATGCTGGCGAAAAAGCCACTGAGGATCCTATTTCCTCCATACTTGCTCTAGCAAGATGCTCACGTGTCAGACGTTTCAGGTAGGTTGAACAACGTCCGGTTTCGGGTGTCGACGATGCACTGAGCTCGGGGACATGGTGGTATAACACCGGGGTATAGAGTGTCTTTGTTGTCCTCGAGTCGGCTTTATTTCCCAGAATACTACCAGACATCACAGATGAGTGCAGAGGGGAGACTGTTCACGTGTTCTTTGATCAAATTTTGATTGATTGCGGACCTCAAAACCTGACATAAAATGTTTTAGGCTCTCAGAAACTACCATTCAGCATTTTCCCAATTTTGTTCTAATTTTCCATTAAGTAATTCATGTGCCTTGTAAATCACGTGCAGGATCCAATATATCCTCCCCTGGGCACTTTTCTCTGGTAAATCATGTCAGTACCAACAGATGAATGCTCTCCGTTGCTTGAGGAGCCACTCAATCACAAGAAATACCTCCCAGGACCCCACGATATTTCCCGCTCCAATCGTTTCGGAATTTTGGCAGGAGTATGGCTGGCGACTTTTCTTTCAGTGAGCCCTTGAGATAGTTTTTCTAGAATAAACTTATGTAGCCATGCAGGCATTCAATCGTAAGTGCACTTTCTCCTTAACTACCCCCAGTTGGTTACACGACATTTCAATGTACCCCAGAATCCCTTGTACCAACAAGTACGCCTCCAAGTGACTGTATTTATCTTGCCTCCCGACTAAGTTCTGCCCCAGTGTTGGCGTCAATATCCTCAGACTTCAACAAATCTAATCAAGCGAGCTGGCTGGGGACTGCGTATGTCTATTTGCTAAACCTTGTCTACGATCTAATCAAGTGCGCAGCTACTTACTCGCAACCTGTACTTTTACTCCATTGTATGGATGCCTGTGTAATGTTCTAGGACGCAGAAGCGCAAATCGTACTGCACTGTTCTTTGCGGCTGCTGGATGTGTGATGTGTGGGTTATCACAGTCCATGGAGATGCTGATTGTTGCACGTTTCGTATGCTCTTTGCTATTGCTTACCGCCAGGTTCGCTCATGTAATGGTTCATCGCAGCTCGCAGGCATGGGAGGAGGTGGCTTGCAAACGACGTCTTCGTGAGTGTCTTAATTCCAGTACCCCAACCATCTTCAGTTCATTATCCCTCCTAGGATAATCGTCAGTGACATGTATCATATCAGAGTAAGTCCTTCAGATTTACTTCTGAATAGTGTTGATTTGTCACCGTAGAGCCGAGGATTGGCGCAAGGCGTGGGCAGTCTTTTCAATGGTGTTCGTCTTTCCTCAGTATGGAGCTACCTCTTGCGGCTAATAGGCCAAACAGTTGGGTTTAGGCTTGGGAGGTCCTTTGGAGGAATGATTGCTGATTTGTGAGCTCTGCCTTTAACGATAATGGTGGGGGCTGATTTCATGTAGACTCGGTTGGAGGGCAGCATTTCTCTTACAAATCCCTGTCTTCCTCCTTTCTTATGCCCTGACTTCATATAATCTCTGCTATGTCACCCCCGTAAGTTTTTGGATTTTTGATCCCAATACGTTGGCTGATTTCTTCCTTAGGGTAAGGGTAGAACTACGAAAGAGATCCTGAAGCGAATTGATTATGGTGGTAGTGGAACTTTACTTTGTTGTGTGAGTCAAAGGAATGTTGACTTCACCGTTTGGCTTACATTGTTCGTCTAGGTCGGGTCCATCTTGTTCTACCTCAGTGAACGCTACAACAACGGCTTGCCTGTGAGTCCGTCGATCAAATATTCGCTATACACTACATGCTGAATATTCCTATAATTGACAGTGGGACAGTCCAACTGTAATGGGCTCACTCGTCTTCGCTTTTGTCTCTGCAGTTGCCTTCCTGATCATCGAGCTTTTCCTATCTCCTGAGCCAATCCTAGCTCCCTACTTACTCAGGCAGAAAATACCCCTTCTGTCTGGTGCATCTAACTTCTTGGTCGCTAACTGTAATTTTGCCATCATTTATTTCTTCCCCTTATGGTTTCAGACTGTACTATTGACGAGTGCATCTACTGCAGGTGGGTCACGCATCCTGTTAGCGCCTGACACTTCATTGATACTTGGACAGGAGCACATCTTCTCCCGAATAGCTTGGCGATGTCTACTGGTTCTGTATTCGCTGGTTGGATGATGCACAAGACAGGAAAGTATAAGATGCTGAATTTGATCTTTGGTATCTTTCCCTTCGTCGGAGTTACCGCGATTTGTTTGATCAATGAAAAGTCGGGGTTCATTCAATCGTGGTTTAGCATCGTAGGTACTCGGATCATGCTCTCTGTTTCCGCCTTCTCAAGGATTGACTAGATACCGCTTGGATTTGGTAATGCAGTTGTTCTTCAAACAATGCTCAGTAACTATCAGATTGCTGTTCATTCTACACCGAGATCTGACAATCTTCTCTCCCCTAGTTGCCTTACTTGCACATCTCCCTGGTATTCTCCTTTGTCGTCTTAGCGAAGAATGTTGATTGACTAATTAAATGGAAGAGAGCCATGTAGCGATTGGGACAGGGTTTAATACGTTCTTCCGCGGAATTGGTGAGTCAAACTATTTAGTTCAGGTCTAAATTAGTCATTGACTATTCGATTTCTCAGGTCAAGTGGCTGGTGTTGCTGTTGCATCGGCTATCTATCAATCCAAACTTGATCACGAGCTCCACTCAAGGATCACAGGACCTGGTGCTGAAGAGGTATTTATCCTTATATTGGCACAGACTTCTAACTGATCATTTCCCACTAGATCATCACCAAGATCAGACATCAAACTAAGCTTGTTGCTTTTCTTCCCCCGGAGCTTCAGCGCCCTGCGAGGGATGCCTACAATAATAGTCTGAAGGCTGTGTTTATGTACGCCGCTATCTCGACTTTCCTTGCCTTCTTTGTTCGCCTGCCTGTAAGTTTCATATCTTTGTTTTTGAAGCATTCAAATATTTATCAAACCAACTAGATACCAGCAAAAGATCTTGATTCTCGTCCAGAATCGCCTGAGCCTTCTGAAGCCCGAGGAAATAGGCCAATAGCTCGCGGAGATGATGAGACCCTTCCACCTTCACCAGCGTCAGGAGCAGAGGCTGTGAGGTCTGAAGATGTGAGTGACCTCCCTACACAGATAACTAGGGACTTGCAATCCAGTCGGAAGGAAAAGAGGAAGCGTTCCAGAAGGTTGTCCGGCTTTGAGTCTCAGGATGCTGTCGCAGACCCCGAGACGCTGCCGACGAGATCTAGATAAGAGAGATATATCCTTACTAGATCTCTCCTCAAATAATTGCATTGGGATCCGTTTGAGACGTTTGCTATTTGCATAACTAGATGTTGATATTTGCTGTACAATTGCTCCTAATGCATTCAGAAGTCAGAAGCCATGAGATTAATTGACCAGATCCTAGAATGAGAAGTTTAATTGACTTTTGTCCAAGCTGATAATTGTGAAAGCCATAACTCTGACTCGTCCGATGGTTTGTAGGTGTGACGACAAGCTGGGTAATTTTTGAACTCTACCATAAGTCAAATGATAACTTTCGGTAGGAAAAACACTCATAGTTCCCCAATTCGAAAAGATTCAAATTGATCATACTATTCGATAGACGTAAAAGCTAGTGAACTCGTTGAGTGTTGATCCACCCACAACATGAGATTACAATCATTCATTCCCATTGACAATACCGACTTCAGATCTCTGCACGAGCAGAGTCCATACAGAGCAATTGAATCAAGAGTACTCTACCAAAAAGTTCCTATCAAATTTGATATCGACCACAACATCCAGCACTTTATTCAAAGCATCATAGGCAGTAAACGAGTCTCCTGATTGCTTGCCATCAATTGTCATCCGAGTTGGTGCCTTTTGTACATTGAGGAATCGGACGTGAGCGAGCTTCACCCCTGTATCATAGTGGAATGTACCAGACACATTCAACAGACCACCTTTGAACGCCATCTCAACTGAAGTTGCGCAAGGCGGATCAATCAACTCTCCATCATCAATATACAACTTTCCACGCGCAGTGCCATCCCGATTAGGTGCAACGACAAACTCGAAATCCTTCTTCCTCAGCATTGTAGTTGTATTGGCGGATTCAACACGAAGGGGAAGAATAGAACCGCCCTTGATGTGAAGAGGGATACTTGTGAAGTTGACATTATCTAAAGTGACCATAGATCCAGTACCGTCCACTGGAGTCAAGGTCAAAAAGTCATAGTAGATATCATTGGCAAGGTAAATATCAACCGACGTCGAGTTCTCTTCTGTGACGGGTGAAACGAGGATAGAATCTCCATAGAAGAATTGGAGGTCGATGGGGAAAGTGTTATTGTCTTGGGGATACTTGAACCAAAGAGGATGAAGGACGGGTGTACCATCTGTGTGTGCTTGATGGAAAGCGGTATACATGTAGTCGAGAAGGCGGTAGCTAAACATAGGTAAGATTGTGATGCAAACAAAGCTTGAAAATAGCATACCGGATGTCAATTGCATTTCTAGCGGCTTGCGCAACGCTTTCCCAGGAATAAAACTCTTGGCTAATGGATGTGTCCTCATTGTGCTGCAAAACATATTAGACAGGTAATTGGAGGGTCGAGGCTTGCTCACATTGCGCATGAAGGGATAGAATGCACCAAGCATAGCCCATCGAGCACACAGAGTCTCAGTTGTGTTACCAGCTGGGAGTGTAATAGTTAGAAAATATCAGTCAATCATGAGTATGGTACCTACCAAATCCGCAGATGTCACTTCCGACCATTGGAATTTGGAAGATTGTTGCAAAGTTGAGCATCCCAGCGATAGAAAATCGATATTGTTCCCAGAGGCTGACATTATCTCCGAGCCATTTTCCAACATGAGCACCGGCACCTGCAAATGTCGAGCGAGTGATGATAAGAGGGCGCTGCCCTGGCCGACGTGCCAACATTGCCAGGCGTGTGGCAGTAGACATCATCGTACCATAGAGATTGTGTGTGTTGTATTCTTGAAGGCCATTGGCATGGACCGCATTCGTCTTGCGTACGATAAGCATCACTAAGAATACTTGTCGGACAAAACTTACAGGTGCAGTCTTGCTTGAGAGAGGACCTGCTGCGTTGTTGATCGCATAGGTAGGATTGAGGATATCATGACGCTTGTAGAGCGTGGACCCAGTGACATTGAAGATAGGGGCATTGGGATCAGGAGGAGGACTAGTTCTTGCAGGCGGAAGATCTTGTTCAATTGCTTGTTGGAACGGATCGTCACATGGCAGGTTACAAAACTATGAATATAAAGAGATGGTCAAATTTTGTAGAGGTATAGCAACTTACATTTGAAGGCTCGTTCATGTCGATCCAAGCGCCATCTATATCAATACCCGTCTCAGGATTGTAAAAATCAAAGAATTCATCATTCCAGTATCTGGGAAGTGGTCGTACTAACACTCAAAAGGTCAGGATATATAATGCTTACTGCGTAATTCTCGGGTTGAACCAATCTTGATGAGTCCATGAGAACTTAGTCAAGTAATTGGAAGGATAGTCTTACCTGGGTACACAGTTACGCCTGAGAAAATATTGTCAATATCGCTGGTTGGATCATTTATCATAAACTAACCTGGCCAAACAAGACCCAGGAAATCACTTCCATTTTCAGCTTTCAGGTAGATATTGAGGTCTTTACCACGATGATATGCGCCATAGTTCTGGTCATCTGGCGTATATGCAACGGCAGGATCAGTCATCAAAACTATGCGACCGTAAGGTATCAAAAAACGGTGATATAATGGCATAGCTCACTATAATGCTGATCATGAGAGTGCAGGTAATCGACAATATCACGCATTCTGTCCAGAGGGAAGTATTGAGGATCTGTAGTGAAAATTCGTCGCCTGTCCATGTAGTCTGCCCATCTCTGTCAGATAGATAAGAATGCGATCAAGATGAAGCCCACCAATGTCTGTCCACATCGTTTCTAGAGGAATATTGGCAGCGGCATGTTTTGAAATAACCTCGGCCACATCAACAAAGTCTATCGCACCCTTGAATCAGTCGGAAACTCGTGACGAACGAAATCGATGGCATACCTTTGTAACCGAAACGACATTGATGAAAGCCAAATGACCAATAAGGGACTTCTGCTGGCAACCCAACGACTTCAGCATATTGACGAGCCACGGCGCTTGGGTCCGATTCACTACCAGCAAGAAAATAGAAATCCAAGACACCGCCAATGGCATTGTATTCCAAGCTGGTTCCCCCCACATTGGAAAGCTTGATGTCCATTCCATTGGAGTTGAGAAAGAAAACTCCATGTGTCCCAGTGGTCCGATGGTCGAAGTAGATAGGATGATTCCCATACAGGTTGGTGCCAACCGGGATACCGAAGGCATCACGAGACCATAGGGTCAGCGTGGTGTTATCTGTAGGAAGGTGGAAGGGATTGGTGTGCTCGCCGAGGCCGTAGATGTTTGCGTTGTCCGGGAGGTTTGTCTTTACACGGAGGTATTGCTGTTCGAAGATGATAGGATGGGATGCGGTCGAGAACAGAACTTCATGTGTTGAAGTCCTTACAATTGAAAACGAAAAGGGCGAGGTTGTATAATTGAATTGAATCTCGGCTGAGTGGGGTGATACCATGCGATGCGAGTCTGGGCGCGGGAGGACAGAATCCGGCACCTCGAACCTCTCGGACTTTTGGTCAACGATCTTCAAATGGATGCGTTCACCTATGGGTAAAATTATAGGGACAATAGAATGAGGTTGTGCATGTCCATACTTGTTTCATAAACGACACTGAGGGAAAGTCTTTCGAGATCTTCACCAAATATATTGCATGCCGAACCAGCGAGAGTCAGATCTGCGGTTAATTTACCACCATCGGTCTTGACGTTAGTAGCACGGTAGCCCGGGCATGCATCCAGTTTCGCTGGGTTGACATTGGCAGCAGAAGTTAGTGCAGTCCAAAGGACGAGAATGGCCCAATTCCCTTGAGCCCAGGAATAAAGCATGGCGGTGGGATCAGAAGCAGAGGCCTTTTTATACTCGCAAGTGTGTCAACTTGAATAAGAGGTAACATTGGTGTCGGGATTTGAATTCTGAATTCTGGAATCTTCAATGCCAAGACACATCTGTTAGAAATACTACGTACATTTTAGCCACTGCTTGGCTTTGTATATAATCAGTCTACGTGGTGCTCCTACAATAGACCTACTGACAATTCTCTTCAATATAGAGTCTACTCTATGGTTCAGCATCGCTTGCGAGTATTTTCATTCAACGGACGGGCAAAGGATTGTTGACTTGTATTTCCGAGAACCATAAGATCCGTATTTGGTAAGGTCTGTATGACATAGTCCACTACATTTGTCACCCGCGACTTCGATCTCAAAAATAAGTTGCCAAAATAGGGCTCGTCTCATTGTTCGAGAACAGGGGCAAGGATCGAGGTAACCACTACTCCTGAAGGATATAGACTATACCCTTAGCTCTAGTCTAAGTATATCCTTGGTAATATACTACTCATTACATACCTTCACTTCACTTTGTAATGTATAGTACTGAAATGTCATTTTTTTTTAAAATCATGCCTAGCGACTTGTTACAGAAATATCGGGAAAAAGTTCTAGAAGCTCCAGGAGAATCCTAGTATTTATGTGACTACAAAAAGATAAGACTTACCTCCAGAGAATGTAAATCACATCCAACATCCAAAGTTGTTAACTGGTTTTTGCACTTGTCTAGATATCTTTACATACCTCAAGTTCTACAAAAAGACTAATAACATATTTTATGAGTCAAGGAAAAGGAAATAAGTCATAGAGGGGCTATAATAAGTAAGAAAAGTGTTGCCTTCATGAGGTGCTGACTGGGACTACAAGTCATTGCAGAGACATGTTTACTAAGAAAGGATGAATGAAAGAAGAAATGAGATGTCCATGAGGAGAAACAAAACAATGGAACAAGACCAAAAAAAATAGAATAGAGCAAAAGATATAACACTACCTATCTAAAAATAAAAAGATCCCCCAAAAACATGTTGGAATCAGACATTTTAAGGACTAGTATGTCTTTGAAAACAAAAGAAAGATAGCTTTCTTACAGTTTCTTATAGACTGACCAGTATAATGACAGTCTGATTTAAGTCAGCTTGTTATCGCTTTTCTTTTATTCTGTAGAACAGAATTTTAGAATAATACTAATAATGCATACCATTGCCCATTGAGAAACATAAAACATTAGGGAAAACAAGAAGTTGAAGTGTTATTGGTTGAATATTGTGATAAATATGTTAAACTCACTCTCCTCTTCCTCTCTTAATAAATCTTCTTGAGTCCTAGAAGGGGCAAGTGTAGAAGCGGGCACAACTCACTGCTGAGGCCAAGCCCCCCAGAGGAAAATCTCCCCCTGGAGTCAAACTTGACAGACTCTGACACCACAAAATCACTGAATCCTTACATGCCCTCACTGTATTCCATCTACAGATGAGTATTCTATCTGCTGCTGCTCCCCTACAATACTGTCCCTTTGTAAAAATTATTTTGATGGATATCAACTACATGATGCAGTCGGATACTGTGCCCAATGGGAATGCACAAGTATAGATCTATCAACTAAGTCTAAATGTAATCATCCAATGAAAGTCCCGATTTTTCGATCACAGCAGGCTCTGCATCTTCATCCGGCCCACCAGTAGTTACGATAAACTCAAAACCATTCGCCGTAGTAGGACCACCACCGAGAGTCTGAGGTCGAGGCCCAGGACACATAAATGGGTTCAAATTCCACGTGAACTCCTTAGTCGCAGACTTATTGACTCTTTTCTCCTCTTTTTCAGTTAGACCTATTAGAGACCATAACGATGCTCTAGCCCGAGGTAAGTTGCGGAGGGCAGGGAGGCAAAGTTCAATGTTGATTTCCTGGGTCTCTGTAACAGCGAAAGGAATGTTGTAGGCACGAGAAGCGAGAAGTGCAAGTACCCATTGATCGTATCCACCAAGATTAGCGTTTAGAGCGATCATAGCGTCCGGCCGATGTGACGGGAAATGAATTGTTTGATCGCCCCAGATTGGTCCCGAATCCGAAAGGGAAATCCGTAATGTGCTCCCTCCAGATGCATCAGGGGCTGTGTAGGTATACACAAACGGCTGTGAGGCGAGGCAGTCCTCATCTTCTTCTGCTTCCATGAGAAGGCGAAAGACGCCAGGTCCAAAGAGGACAAGGTCAATGTCCGTATTAGGAATCAACAATGCCAACTCCGCAAATCTGTGAATCACAATCGAACAGGTGAATTGAATACGGAATGCGAATTACATACAATGGAAGGACATCAAGTTCTTTCTCGACACCTAGTAGATGGACTACCATTTTTCGCCGCTGGAGAGGAATCTCAGAAGGGATGCAATGTAGTCTGTGAAGGAGACGATACACTGAGAGTGGCCAGTGCAGAAGGAGAACAGCCGGTGAATACATGGGGAGACCACGCCACTTATAGTAACTTGTCCAGGTATGGTCGAAGTTGGGAGGTGTGAGAGGAGGCACGATATCGTTAGATTGAAAGTCCAACCACGGAAGTTCATCATCAGGAAGCTTCCAACCGCTTCGTTCGTCCAAGTGATCTTCCTCTAATAATTGCAACCCCCAAATGTAGTCGGTTGTAGGTTCACAGGAACATGGTGCCTCAGTCCACCATCCGTATTTCAATCCACAACCAAACAGTCCCCGAGAGTCACGATAACGATCGAAGGTAACGGAACCATCGTCTGAATGATCTACCCAAAGAAACTGCTTGGCGATGGCTTGCATCACCGGGAATTTTTTTTGGCTTCGCTATTTCATACGGTTCATCAATGTCCGAATGGGGATAAATGCATGCGTGACGTACCCTCAAAATTTTGCAAACATTCTTGTGGCGAGTCCCTCCACGACTCCCTTTCGACCAGTGTTCATTGCAACACTAAACGCCAGAATGTGTTCAAGCCAGTGGATTTGAAAATCAATGTACGACATACCACGACATCACAATAAAATACAGCCTTGCATCTTGCGCAAGGAATAAGCCTCTGAAAAGGTGTCAGCTTGTGCACTCGTCAGACTCCGAGTGAGGCATACATTGTCAGGCGACTCCATTCTCTTACAGTTCATGCACATATGAGTGGAATGTTTGGGGTCATCATCGTAATGGAGAATTGCATCGATGTCCTCGAAATCGGCAGGGTCAAAAAAGACAGTGGGTCTGGAACCGAGGAAGACAGGTGACATGGAGGAAGAGAAGATGTAAAAGGATGACCAATGTTCATTGTTGATTTTATCATCCCCAAAGTTTGCTACCAGCATTCCCCACAAAGTACATCACTTCGTGATGTCATCAAATGATCGCTGCTACACCCTCAGCCGAGTCGACTGTGTGTCGACTGTGTCCATGCATCTTGGCTCATCTCATCATGCAAATGATAAAATATACATTTGACGATTATAAGACTATGTTCTGTCATTGACCATTGACCCAAAATTTTCTAGGTGTCCAATAACCCATAGCTCAGGCCTTCTCCCGACTCCTATGGGTTTACAACTGGACAATAGTTGTTCCTGACATCTGCCATGTCATGGTGTGGGAAAGGCACAAATCTTTGGGGCAAATTTTCCCGGGCCGTGTATTCAACAGTAATTACATAATCATTTGAATTTTGATCAGTATTGATTTGATAACGTGCATTATCAAATCTTCACGGTCTGCAATAATAAAAAAGCGTCATTGAGCATATGCTTTTGATAAATTTTCACCCATTAGGCCACTTCCTGCTCTGTCTCTCTTTTCTTTGCGGCAACTTCATCATCCCTTACTACTTCTATTTCCACCATACCTTGCATCAGTGCCCGTTGTGGAGAGTTTACCAGTCAAAGGGAAATCATTGTCAGGTTCATCTACAGTGTTAACGGAACTGTGACCATACACGTAGACCGCTCTTTGAATTCTTCTTCCTAACGTCCACCCCCGAGATCACATTCGAGGTACTTGACTTCATACTATCATTTCCTCTAACCATTGATGCTTGCATCACCGAGTCTGAGTTCCTGGATTCAATGGCCACTACCTTCGCTGCGACCTCAGATTCAGTCATTTCGAATTACCACAGCTGCCACTGCCATCATACTACACCACTCACGTAGGTCGCCTTCATTATTGGTCAAGCAGGCCAAGAGCGCTTCAAGTGATATTACTTTGAGGACATGCAGGTGAGGCACATGACAAAAAGCGTACGCCAGGATGGAATGATACCGGTACGCGAAGGCATTATACAATGTGAGGGTGGTTAATCAGTGACGAATGAATGAATAGGTGAGATTGGGATTTGGTGGAATATTGTATCCTAATGAGAGCTCCTCAAATTTCATATCCCCGACCACTTCAAGTAGCAAATGTTTGAATTGAGAAGGCAGAGGATTGAGTACACTGAGCGCAGTTGTAGACTGAGTAAGCAAGCCTTTTGATGATGTCCTCTGTACTCTCCCTTGGATCGCTAACAAACTCAATTTTGGAGCACTCAAGCAATCCACTTGCTGACTGAGAAACAAGAGGCCACCTATTCTGATCTCTGCCACTTCTTGTATGACCAGCGATGCCAAACGTAGGACGTTAGGCAACATGCCCTGAAAATACAACACCAACGACTGGAGGTGTGGATTGTGCGAAATCATCAAACATATGCGATCGAGAGGGATCGCAGGACTGACTGGAGCACGAAGGTTTGATGTGTCGAAGATGTGAGAAAGAAAATATCGGTGTAGGCTGGACACCTCATATTTTTTTCGTAGTGAAGCTACGCCTGATCAAAATTCGCCAAGGACCAATCGTGTTAACTCACCATTGGTTGATCGAAGCAAGCGCCGTCATGGGTTTGAATACTTTATCATATCGAAATACAAACCTCCCCCAACTGACAAAAATACGATATGTGCTCAATAAAAATTGGATTTATCAGAGAGATTTGGAAATACTTTGCAGGGTTCATCAGAGGAAGGAATACTTGAACTATTAGTGGTTGTCGGTGAAGCTTGTAACAGAGTGTCAAGATGGCCATGATGCGCCGTAGAGCCGTTGTTCGATGCAAAACACCAAGTCCGTATGATCTCCGGCCTCTCCACCTCTGTGCGTCATTAGTAATTCAAGTTGAGGTATGAACTTGAGAACATGCACGGAGGTTCAACTGCATGCAAGTGTCTAGAGGAGTATTGTGACCCAAACATTCGGGTTATAATCTGACGAGCTCTGGAGAAGACGTTGGTGTCGCGTGGATAGTCGGGTCTGTGCCGGGTCTGTATAGTATAAATGCAGTGACGGAAAATAGGAGACGTAAGAGGCACAGGGTGTTCTTAAACTCTCATGTAGTACACAGTCTCAAAGACACCACATGGCTTGCCTATACACGAGCAATAGAGTTGAAGCGGCGATGTAATGCATGGCGATAGAATGACAACGATCCGGTGATAACCAGGATACAGCGCACTAACCTTCTCCGATGTGCAAAGAGCCAAACGAAGAACACAGCTCCGAGCACTCACGCACAAGCCTCTCGGCCCTCAAAATACCACAGAAAAAACAATTCTGCCGGGAAGGACTAAGTTACGATTCGGTTGCAACCTCGTCTTCTCTAGCTTTTCTTCCGTCGCCTTCGTAATAGAAAGCTTGGCTTCACCTATAAGCTCTGTCCTTAACGTGGTCCGCTGTCTTTAAACCAGGATTCAAATTTGGCTACTGGCGATTTGCGTCAAAATCTGACCATGAAGTTGCGCAGCAACTCATAGTTCGGACCTATCTATGTTTCAATGGAGGTCGGAACCATAAATGAAAATCTTCAGAAATGTACAACAGGAACATCATGGATGGCAGTCATGTACAAAAAAAATAAATCGGGCAACTGTGGTCTTGTGTCATGGTACGCAGTAACACATAACACCAGCGTCCACAGTTGGTCTTGGTCGCCGAACTCTCAAATCCATATCCATGATCGATTGTGTTGGTGGACAAGTACAATTTATTTGAGATTGGTTCCAGTTTTGACATCGTACTAAAGGTTACACCAAATATTCAAGTTATTCTAATCTACATCCTCCCAATTGAACGCTTCCTCTGCAAGTCTCTCGCTATCCCAGGATTCCTCCACTAAGCCGCCTTCAACATATTTCTGGGCAAGTTCTAAACTATTCTTTACATATTCAGGCAGACAATCGTTCATCTCTCGTCCAGGCTGATGTTTGAAAGCCTCGACTACATCCTTCCACTCCCACTTTGCTTCAGCTTCCGTCCTAACGTTATCGGACCATAACCAAGATTTTCCCTGTCCTTTTTTACCTCCATTCATATATTCCTTGATCTCCTTTCCCGCGCCGAGCATGAGAGCAGCCAAAGCGATAAATGAACCGGGCTCTTGGCTATCTCCTGAGAATAACCCTTTGATGAGAATATCCTCAATAACAGGCCATAAAGAGCTTCGAAACGATTCTGAAAGCGCGAATGCTCGGGCAAGGATCGTTATCTGAACAGAAACAGTGCGATAGTATTCCTTTGATAGGCTTCGATCACGATCGGCATCTGGCGCAACTGCTCGCGATGTTGCACCCCATACTGAACCAGAAATCTTTTTCGCAATGTTCTCTCCAAGAATGGCAGGTCCGCTCACTGGGTGAAGGGGAGCAACTTTTGATAATTGTGGTTCGTCATCTTTCCTGATGGAACCAATGGGTGTGGGTTTGCTGTTGATCTGAAGAGCAGTAAAGGATACAAAAGTGACATAATCATCAATTATTTCACGATGAGCAAGGGAGGATTTGACAAGCTGTTGTGTGATGGATGAGAGAAGTGACACCTGCGACGCCGAACTCTGCTTGAATGACTCTAGGCCAATCTCCTGATTGATCAGTGCAGCGAGTTCATTCCCAGAGTCGCCATTTGGATTGGCAAATAGTGCAGAAATAGTCTGTTGAAGTGATGAAGTCATGTTGACCTCAACCTGATCGCAGAGGGAAAGAGATGGCGGGTCGCCTCTGATCAATGATATGATTGCCGCCTGCTTTGGCAGAGCTAATCATTGACTCCCACACTTTTCTGATACTTTTTTGTGCTATCTCAGGAACCATAAGGGAATATGATGTCAATTTTAGTGTCAGTGTGAGGAGGCGACAAGACGATGTAAAAATACACGAAATATCCAAGTGTCCACATAATCAAGCAGAAAGGTTCTCAGAACTAATTATATGATGTCCCAGTTCCTGAGAAGTTTATGACATGGTACTTGATCACAGTCCACGGTAATGTACAAAGTTCTACTATACACAGACACAAATGAAAATAAAAGAGAAATGACAAAAAGAAAGTTAGTTAAAGCTAGAGAACACTTATATTAGTAAAAAAAAATTGCCTCCAGAAAAAAATAGAAAAAACAAAAAGACTAGGACCTATTGCTTTGGTTTCCATTCCATTGAGTCAATCTCACCAATCTCTAATTGTTCAAGATTCCACCAAAGTTTTCAATGATCATTAGATAAAAGTAATTGTTTAGTATATATGCCCTAGTTTCAAGGTCATAGAAACTGCAAGGACAAAAAATATTGCTGTTAGAAAAATCTCTTCCTATACACACTGTAAAGACAACTGGGCAATATTCTCCAGGAAATCCTCAGTTTCTTAAAACACGCCATGCTTGCTGATCAATTGACAGCTATTTGGTACTGGAAAGATACTAATCGGAAACAATGAATCAGGTTAATGACCTGGGACAAACTTGAACAGACTTGGCCCGATATTCCAACACATTAGAGTTGTGCAGTGCTAGTTTATTCAAAGTAATACGGGAATCACTTGTCATTAAATCATTGATATCAACGCCAAGCCTGACTCCAGCTATGCACGTGCTGCTATTATTTCTTTTCAATCCTTCTCATATCATCCATGGCCTTTATGACGGGTGAAGAAATACCGTTATTAGGAATCCAACATGATCTTATCTACGATCGTTTCTCACCGAGACAAAAAAGGTTCTTAGTAGCAATTGTGTCTTGGGGCGGACTCGTCGCCTGTATGTTTGGTCATTGACGGTTAGAATTTCAACTGAGTGTTTTGCAGTTTTCTGCTCTGGAACTTTTGTGCCTTCGATTCCTCAGATTGCGCAAGACCTTAACTCAACGGGTGAGGTTATCAGGTACGTGATAATATTCATTTCAGACACTAATATTCGAACGCTTTGGTTTAGTTATGCGGTCAGCGTATATATCCTCGCAACTTCATGCGGTGGCCTTGTTGGCTCAGTTTATTCCAAATTCTGTGAGCATGAATATATCATACCTGACCTTTGAGCTAAATTTATACAGATGGCCGACGCCCCTGTTACTTATGGTGTCTCCCTGTGATGATTTTCGGTTCTCTCGGCGTTGCACGAGCTCAAACTGTCCGGCAATTGATGATTTGGCGGTTCATACAGGCGATGGGAGCGTCCCCTGGACTTTCAGTGGGAGCCGGGGTGATTGGTGATATTTATAAGCTGGAGGAAAGAGGGGTAGCATTGGGAAGTTACTTTGGTGTGCGTCCTACAATTCTCATAGATCTGAGATCAGGTCAAATGTTCCCTTAAATTAGACTGGTCTCCTTGGTCTCGCTCTTGCGCCTACTGTTGGCGGTGTGACAGCCCATTATTGGTCATGGCGAGGGATACACAACGGACTGGCTGCCTTCGCGTTAGGTGCTATGCTGTGCATCTACTTTTTCTTTCCCGAAACTAGTCATCCTGGTACAAAAGGCATCGACGAACATGAACACTCCGGTAAAACACTCTCCAAATGGAGGCCTGTGATATTGAATCCTTTTTCTCAACTCCTCATGCTCCGTAGTCCGAACATTCTAGCTGTGGTATGTTGCCAACGGAGCGCTTTCGAAAGTACAAGATGTTGAATTATGTGTTTAGGGACTAATTGGGTACTTTGCACTGTTGACCGACTTCAGTGAAATTCATTCCTTGTCTCCCATACTCGTCGTATACTGATTTACTTGGAAGCTTTGATGGTTCCATTGCCATACACGATTGTACGATGTCCCCATTTTCTGCTTCATTCTCAACCTTTCAACGTTTTATCTCAGGGAAAACGCTATGGCATTGAAAACGAGGCACTTATCGGCGCTTGCTTTCTCCCTCTTGGCATCGGCAACGCAAGTATGTGTCGTCTACTTTTCCCCTTACCTCTACATGCCATCTGAACACACGACTCGACATTAATCTCCACAGTGGGTGCACCGCTCTCAGGCTGGCTATCCGACAAAATTGTCATCAAATACAAAAAACTTCGAGGATATTGGTTTCCCGAAGATAGACTTCGCGCATGCCTGTACAGCTTTTACTTGCCAATCACCGTCCTTGCCTCGGGGTTAATCACAAGATATATACCCGGCACTCTTGGGTTAGTATTGAACTTGGTTTGTTTCTTTATTAATGGGATCGGTGTGGGTACTTTTGAAGTGAATTAACCGTGACTCAACCACCACTAAATCTTATTGATATCTTTAGTGTAATATTGCATTGACACCTTGCGGTGCATACGTTGTCGATGTATTACACTCAAATAGTGCAGAGGTTACTGCTGCTGTGAAGTGAGCCTCGTTCTTTTTCTCAGGCGAGCTGGACAGATGTGCTCATATCTATATAGCGGCCTTCGGTCGATTACACTTGCTGTATCAACAGCAATGCTCCTACCTATGATCAATGCTTATGGACATCTTTTTACCAACACACTTGTTGCTCTTTTTGCGTTTATGGGATTCTTGTAGGTGTTTCTGGTGCCAATTTATGTTTTCTCACCGAGTGTGTTCCTCTTCCAGATTAACCATCGTGACTATTGCTTATGGAGATTCTATGCGTGCTTGGATAGATATAGGATACTCATCTGCGGATAATAACTAGGTGCAGGGAGAAGATATACTGTCAGGATAAAGGTGTGATTGTGAAAATTTGAGGCTAAGGGAGGTAGCACTGAACTTTTTATTACAATAATGGAATTCACTAGGATCATGAGCCCATGTTAATTATGTCAGATAAGTCAATGTACTTAGAGTGATTGTATCAAGAAGACAAGTTGAGCTGACAACAATGGGAAGAAAAGGAAGTAAAGAGAACGCAAAGAAGATGGACTCTGAATGGTTATATGATTTCGATTGGGTACAAGAATGAAAACTTAGTATGCAAGGTAATGGCTACCCCCAGTAACCTTGTTCTGTTATCCTGGAAGTAAGTCTCATTTCCTAATAATACATCTAAAGGTTTCCTAGAGCTTGGCCTTACAGCAGGACACTCAATGACATATATCAAAAAGTATTCAACAGCATTAGACTATAAGAAAGTTTGTATTTTTTATGTTATAATGGACTTGAGATTGATTAATAGTGTAACTTGAGCGATAAGAAAATGTATAAACTCACAGTAAATATCATTCAGAGAATTAGTAGAGGTTAAAGACCTAATTATGGTCATAATTGAGTAATTACTTGACCATGCAGATCCATTTTACTGACGTAGTGTATTTATCGGCTCAAGCTGCATAATATCTGAACAAATTCCTATTCGAAGATGTCGAATGAAAAATGTATCCGACCTGCCTGGTTCGAACAGTCAGATGAACAGGCTTCCCATTACAGTCTGACGCTCTTCCAACTGAGCTAAGGAGGTATCTCCATTTGAGTATCTGAGTCGATATGATCCGTACCATTCTTGCGCCACTTCTCGCTCTGTCCTGCATCTCCTCATCCGGCTCCTCAGATCTTGCAGTTGTGACACAAGTTCTCATGCTTTCATAGAACTGGCAGTTGAGCATCAGCGACCTGCCGAATACCGGCCCATGTAGGCACCCAACGTCATAGGGTATAAGCACCTTGGAGCGATATGTTCTCATGGATACAAATGTGGGATTATTTGATTGTGTCATACTTGCCGCACTGGAGACGATAAATCAGCTATTACCATTCTCATCTGAGACTCCTCGTGGTATCTCTATTGTAGAACTCTGGATGGTGTGAGATATTTTTGTGTGAAATGATTTTTGACGCAAATAGCAAGAGACGTTTATTTTACTGGTGCTATGATGTGTGACAATCAAATTCTCGAAGCTGCGTAGGCTCCAGGTTCACGAGGTTGTGGCTACTTCAATGATTTGCTCCAACGATTCCACGGAGACGAATAATTTAGTAGCTACTAGGTTTAAAAAGGGTCTTTCTATCATCCCACTCTGCAGCAGTTGTGAATTTAAGAATCCACCCAAACCAGGCTACCGCTCTTAACTGTTCTCTCGCCAGTGACTTAACCTCTTATAATGACCGAAACATCTCCTGCCAAGACTTATTACCTTCTGAACATAGGGACAAGCCAAAATGTTGGCTGTGCACCTGTTGCGGACCGTACCCCCAGGCCGAAGCCAGTCTTCACCCTCCCTCCACGATCAACCGTCAATAGTCAATGGAATTACGAACCTCTTTCAGGGAATCTCTATAAACTGAACATCACGGGTGCCACCAGTGGGGTTACAAACCCCCGTCCCGGAATGGGAAAGGACTTTATAGCAGCTGTCATTCAGGATGGCGCCGGTGGGAAAGCCAGGTCCTGGGCTTTAGAACAGTGGAAAGAAGGAAACATCGGACCTGCTTATACGTATGTATCGTATCATTGAAAGGTTGGATTATTTTTTTTACGTATGGATAGTATTCGTGACCCGGAGAACTCGTTGAAAGTCTGGACAGTTGCTGATGAGGTAGAAAGATCGCTTGGAGAAGAATATGTAAGTGGATAAATTCTAATTGATGAGAAATTCCTTACATCCTCCCCCGTTTAGAAACCTCTCGTTCTTCAAGACTATCAAGCCGGAAATCTGAAGCAGGTTTTCGCTTTCATGACCGTCCCTGCCGGGACTAATCAGTGATGATGAGGTTTTGTAGTTAAAATGTCTGAAGTGTAGATAAGATCCGGAAAAATTCTCAGATGCCTGGTGCCTAAGCATTCATCGCAGGGGTTTCAGAACGCCACGTTGATCATATAGGATTGGACTTAGGAACTTCTGGGGTACCAATTTACTGAACGTTCTAGCAGACCTTGATAATCAGAAAGTTAGTTCTTTTTTCAGCATCATAAACTTGTACGCCAGTGTTTGCTCGTCACAGTCCTTGCACCCGACTATAATGACAATCTCTCAAAGTACAAAAGGAAGTCTGACAATAGAAGAGCTTCTCATCATGCGTAAATGAATAAGTACTCCAGCGACAAGTGAGCGAGCGCCGGACTCCATTCCCTAACTCAGTCACCTTCCAAAGGTAGCTTTTAGTACCCACCTGGAGGTCCGAGCGAGAAGACTGTAGTCTCTTCTCTGAATAATGTGACGTAACTGTCCAAACAGGCAAGTCTTTTCACTTCCCGTCTGCGCGGTATATACACCCCTGTCCTAATTTGCGGTATCATTGTTACCAAAATGCAGCCACTACACTAGTATCGAGCTCGGATGGAAGCAAGAGACAACGATAGACTGAGATACCATTGATGAATTGCCGGACAATTGCTCTGTCGTGCAGCCCAACAGAATAAATGGGATCGGCGACAAATTACCATCACTTTAAACATCAAAGGCTATGACAAAGACACGATCCAAAGAGACCTCAGGTCGTCAAAATACGAACAGAATGCAGACTTGATTATGTCAATAAGTCATTGGTTTCCAAGTGTCGACATGAGCCAAATATAGTCGTTAAGATACTATAGACAAACTTGCGATACAGAATGAGAAGACTGTTGTCGTGAAAAAGACATCTTTTGTTCTGAAAAACTTGGTATTGTAGATGTACAAGACAACAAAACAAGGTCGTTACATCGGCCTGACACAATCACAAGTTGATGGGTGCGAATGATGTCATAGCCAATAATTCTGTTAATTCCTGAAGCAACCCTGTTTCGGCTGAAGTTCATGGGTTTAATACTCCTAGTGATAGATATCAAAGACTGAAACTTTTTGAGAGCACTCGGAATAGAACAATCGAAGTTGCAAAGCTATACACGTTGGCTATGTCTGGTCGTGTCGGAATTGAAGCAACCTCAAGTCCAGCCACGAGGGGGCTTCGATCCTGTGAAACGTAACAGGCCTTGATCCAGGACGACATGCCTTGCACCCGTATACATTCGCCACTCAGGTAAGTAAGCACCAGTAGCTTGATTACTTCAACGTCAGCGATGTATCCCTGATCCACTCCTGCCATCACAGAGAAGTGTGATCCCAAGGTCTATGGACGTTCGGGACCCCATGGAAAGAGCCCGGTTCGGATATTAACTATTCAGAGGAACTACAAAATGGTGATCCCGAAAGATTGAATGTGTCGCATCCAAATAGGATTCCAGGGTTCAAAATGTTGCATGGGACGACGGGTGAATTAATGGCAATGGTAAAATGTTATACGGATTTTTGATTGATGCTGACTAAGAACACATATATAGGAGAGTTGAACACGAATTTCCCCGCATCCAGCTCATGCAGTTGTTCCTCGTCAATAACGACCCCCTCGATACCCTCCTCGTCTCCCAAGATGGCGAACCGCGATATAAAATCCACTCTTGTGTTGGCTCTCACATAAAATTTCCTCTTTCTTCGTCGCCCGACTGCTCTTCTCCCGAGTCGGCTTCTAGTTTTTCGTCAACAGACTCTCGTCCACATTCATTTTCTTCGACCTCAAGCCTTACATCTAGCTTCCAGTCTTTAGTGTCCCCAGCAGCGGCCGTGATAATCGAGTCAGAATCTTCACCATACATGGGCCACCGCCAGCGTCCAAAGGGCATTCATACAGCAATTCCAATTTCACGCACGCACTCAAATCCTCACCCGGATGTACACAAAAACTGCCAAGATCCTTCGTCGCCACATCCTTCACCCATCCTGCCGCCATCTACAAGTCCATCAACGCTGGTTACACATATCAAACGGCTCGACCGCCGTAGCTCTAATCGAGGCAAATCTGAGACTCATGTTGGCCGTGTAGAATACTCGGGCGATGATGTTGAGACCAAAGTGCAGCTCTGTCATTTAGGGATAGAGCTTTATGGGCCTCCTGTATGCAACCAGAAAAACAGCTCTGAAGGTAATTCCATACCTGCACACACAACTCTCACGCCAAAGAGAAACGACGCTGAGACTGCACTCAACGCTTTTCGGGACTTTTGTACGGAAAGACCGAAACCAGACACTTTACCGGTGAATACCAACAGAGGAGCCTTTCCGGAACCGTATGTACTGTATCTCTGCACTCATTCCTCCATCCTCACACATCGCAGAATATGGTCATTCAAGGGTCCTGATAATCGCCCATACAAGTGGATATCACTTGCATCCAATCCAATTCTTGTTAATGACACAACGCCACCCACACCACTTGCCTGTTACCGGCCGGCCAAACTCGGTATTTCATCACGGGGTCGCCGCGGATTCCTCGAGATTCAGCCTGAAGGTCTCGAACGAGAGGATTGGATTGTGGCAACTTTTGCTGCTTATTTTCGGATGAAGCTGGGCAACCATCAACCATCTCCAGAGACACAAATCCCCGATTCTGCAACAGTGGGGTTGCCTATCAGTATGACTATGCCAGTGACTGGTTTTGCCAAGGCAGCGATGTCTGTGCATAACACACTACCCCTTTCGCCACCGACGCAAGTGCCGGGTCGCCCACCTCCTAAACTGTCCAGTTCGCCCGCAGCTCTGGCCACTCTCCAAGCGTTGAGGAGGATAAATAAAAACTATGGATGTGGTTCTTTCTCAAGACCATGATCAAATTCCCCGTCAAACTCGGCCGAACTGGACTTCTAGTTTGTCATCCCTTGGATGTGACGTCGTATGATTCGTGAGATGAGCGCTCGTGATATGATTATGCCTAGTCCGTTTCAGTGTCGTCATTGATGCTATTGGATCAATCTTTTACCCCTCACATACTCCGATGGTCCATCAAAGGCTTAACTTCTCTATCTCTTCGCACTCTGTTACTTGGACATTTCCTGCTTGCGCTCCATGCATCTTTTTTGCACTGTAAACGCTTCGCACCATAACTCAGCGTGACGGACTTGAAGTACCAGGTACTCTTCGTTCAGTTATTATGGTGGATATGAAACATTGTGTTCGGCGTCCATCAATTACCTGTTACTTCCTCGTCCTTTTTTCACCATCTCTTTCTCGTGATTTATTGCTCTACTTTACTGCTGGATCCATAAATCGTCTATGTCAGCTTTTATGTGCCCATGATCAAATGCATAGCCTAAGTCACTTGTACTAGTATTGTATCAGTAGCATAATGATATCTTGTTCTCCCCTGATACGATTCTCGAATGTAACTGCGCCAAGTATGAAGAGGTTCAAGCCTGCAGAGTTGAATTACATTCAAAATTGTGTGCGTGTGTGCGAATATTGTTTCTTTTGCTCTCCTTGATTGTTCAATTGTTTGCAGATCTGTAAACCCTATCTGTCCCCTTCATTGTTTTTTTAAATCCGTTTGTCTGTATTTTATAGAATAGAGAGCCAGAACGATTCTCTTGGGTCCTTTTGCTTGGTACTATCGAGGATCTACTTTTTATGCATTGACAGTGACGCTCGTATATCTTGTGGTTAGAAAAAAAAAGATTTTGTTTCTTCATGTTCAACCTATGACGTTGACACAACTACATTACACACGGGCGCTCTCATTTGACAGGAGCTAAAGTAACTATTGACTTTCAAAGTCCCCTGTACTCAGCTTATTTCCTTAGATGTTGGAAAAAGAAAAAAAGAAGGGGATGGCAAGTTTGAGGGTGACAATTTTTTTCTCTTTCTTTCAGTGTACGATTTTGGTGAGATAGTCATAAAGGATGAATATCTCCATACAGACTGAGATGTCACTTTTTCGATTTAATTCTTCTCTTGTTGCGGGCTGGCCTAGTTCACTAGCACACTTTACAGCGACTTGAATGCTACAAGTGAATCGAACGCGACCATCTTCAAAAAGGCTTCAAGTTCAAAACAGTGGTAGATCCTCCCGGGGCGGATATATTGCAAAATGAATTTTGAGGTAAATGATGTCATTTGGGAGAAAGGAAAAGAGAGAACGTACTGTTGACTGCGGTATCCAATTGCGACAGTGGGTAATAACTAAGATAGTATGTTTTTGAGTGTGACATCAGTTCCACAGTGGAACAAAGTCCCAACTACAACAGGGATTACAACAAATACGAGCTGCACTTGGATCTCAATGATATGTATCAGGCATAATTTATGAAAAACTTTCAAAATACACTCTTGACGACTGCTTTCCAAATTGCAACTGGGTTATTAACTCTGCAACAGAAAATCAATGTCGATCACATGTCATGGAAATCATCAATTTACATTTCTGCGGTTAGTGGTAAGTTGATGTCGGCTGGACGATCTTGCCACTCTAGAAGAACAGTTAGTGGTAAGCTCAAAACATATTCCGACAAACAGTCAACCTTCAGGCTGTGTGGGATCATCAATGCCAAAAGCAAGCCTCCATGCAATTCCTTGTACACCATTAACGAGACTGCCGGTCCGTCAGCCAACGGAAAAAAGAATTGAAAAAAAAAGTATTAACAGGTCAGGTGGTGCAAGGGGATTGTTCTTAAGCTGTGTCGTCTTGATAAGGTAGACATGAACAAATTTCAAACTTGCGATTTGAATCCATGAGTCTTACCTTGATCTCTGTGTCGATGGTCGAAAAATCTGTAGATTGGCCGCCAACCGTACCGCAGTACTGTTGCTGTACGCCTTTCCTGCCTCCATATACAACGGTTTTGACGCCTTCCTCCTTTGCCATCGTAACCTAAATGTACTCATCCAGACAAGTCGCGTGGACAGGAAAGTATGATGTACGCACACTAAATAACGAGCATGAGCTCGCACACCTTCCATTGCTGATGATGACAACCTTCTCAGGGTCGAACAATGCCTCATTCGGAGTAGGTGAGGTGAAGCCTTCAGGTTGACATTCCTCGCCTAGCCTACAAGGACATTGAACACTCGGGTTGGCCCGAATATGATGGAGACTCACTGCTGACTGAAAGTATCCAGATGACCATTGATTTTCTTTTGGACCGGTGGAAGCAACCAGTTATCATCTGCAGGGAAGAACGTGTCGTTCTTATCTCTCCATTCTTGGGGGTTGTAGAGTAACTGAATGTCAGGGTCAAGATCTGGATGATCGACGAGCTGTTGCACGATCCCTCGAGCGAGGGTCCCATCACGAGCTGTGGTGTTTAAACCAGCCTGAGGAACAGTGGTAGACTTTGGCCCTATAATCTAACTTCATTGTGAACAGCTTGGTGGTTGGAAAAACCAACAAAACGCACGATACGATGCAAATACTGTTTCTGTCAATCTCACAGAGGGCTCGAGTAGAAAAGAATACTGACATGAGCGACGCAGACAAAACCACCTCCGTTGTTCGACTAGAATGACCCGTAATTCATCATTTGAACTTTCAAAGGCACGGGGGAAACGTACCAAATCCACCACAAGTTGACTTGCACCCAAAGATTTCAGGGTAATCAAGCCAGTCAGTAAAACATCCAGGAATGAGTCAAAATCTGCATCAGCGAAACTACCCAATGCTAAAACTCCTGTCTTATTGTCATCCAACAGGAAAAACTGTGCAACATTTCTACTGCCATTGACTGGAGACGTAGGTGTTAGGTGTGGAGGAAGGACGACATCACTTAAAGGTGAAGTATCGAGCATGACATTGATTCGTTCTTTGGGCGTATCTGGGGAAGAGAGGGCCGGTGTCTGTTGGAATCGGGCTATCGGTTTTTCTTGAAGTGAGACTTCCTGGGAATCCGGAGCATTGAGATCAACTCCGTTTGTACCCAGTTGAGCGAAGCAGTGACTGTCAAAGAAAGTCGTAACATCGGTGAAGTTCCCGGATCCAGAGATTCGAGACCTGTATGGCAGCTTTCCATATCATGAGTTATGTGTTTTGCTATTATCACGTTGGATTTTACAGTGATTGTATGGGTGCCAGGGCTTCCGACTAGTTGAACCTCGAGAGTAACCTGCTCACTGAGCGGCAGTGCCTGCTGTGCGAAGTTCCCCAAAAGGTAGGTCCATGTAGATCCCGAGGCCATGTAGCTGGCGAAAAACCTAGTGTATTCTTCAATTCACTGAATAGATCATCCTCTGCATAACGCACGAATTTTGGCGGGTACCAATTCCCTGGAAGCTGCCAGTAATGAGAGCATTGGCATCAATTGCGGCGTTGGGATTTTGCCCGTTAATCGTAAGAACTTTTGCGCCAGAGAGCTTGTGGCAAGGTCGAACGGAGACAAGTTAAACAAAAAAAATCACACACAGATTCAAGCTGGCCTTTCAAATCTCCTGGTAGAGCATCTTGCCAAAAATCAATCTGATCAGGGAACTCGGCCGAGGCGACTGCGAATGCTTCAGGTGCAATGTGAACTGCTTGGTTTCCAGAAGAGTCAGACAATAGAACCAAGGGCGTAGGAAGATAATTGATGAAAAAACCTAATTTATTTCAGAGTCAATCTCAAATTCAGATAGAGCAGTAGACATACTGTCCTATAGTTCAAGATGACGAATGAGGAATCTCCGAACAGTGGTCGAGGTAGCACTCACATAGCAACTGTTGATCCAGACGCAGTGTCCATCGTCAAGTCTCTTGAGAGTTCGGGAAAGATCAATGTGCAGGTCATAATCGCTAGCATAATTCGTCGCCCTAATCCTATCCAAATCCTTAAAAAGGTCCTCGTGGACGTCCTTGTTAAATGGTGGAGGTGCTTGAATTTGATAATTCACGGACGTATGGAAATTCAACGTTCTGCTGACAACGTCGAGAATCTACGAACCAAAGTATCACTGAAAGCAGGAGGAAACTGATGAAAATGACTAACATTATTTTTTAGAGTCTCATTGACCTTGACCGCACTGTAACAATCTCTGACAGCTCCAGGAGCAACCCACTTCTGTCCGCCTATGGCCGCACAGGGATCGCTAGCTCGAGATAGAACTGACCCATTCACAATCGCACATAAGACAACAAGAACTGTCGATAACATCGCAAATCTCTCAGTGAATCCTGCCATGCCTTGCACTTCAGAATCACCAGAGTCGTCGATTTCAGTCCGAAATCCGAGTATTTGGGTCAGACTGATCGAAAGACATTGATATGCTCGTGTCTAAATACTCCATGAATCTTGCAGCTGTGTCTGACAACCTCATGACAATCTCATGTCTGTTCCCACCTGACAAATAACTGGATGTTGAAGGTATGAGACAAGCTACCTAGCATCATTTCAAATCTCAGGGGCGTGTGCTGGAAGAGATGACATGGGAACCAACCAAGTCAGAACTTGTTCTGGTTGCATCGACATTCAGCGAGGAATAGCCTCAATCCATCGTACTTGTCTCCCGCAGAAGTAGGCACATTTCCAGTGACAGTTGTTTAAAGAGGGCAGTAGGAGTTCCTACCCTTCCCATATCACCCACAAGGCTCACACCTGAAATGGAAGAACTTGCTAGAGAACAGCATCTGAGTTTTTAGTATAGTTTCAGCACATGGTGATGAGAACATCGATGTAACAAGAGATGTTACATAATATCACATGATGTGACAATTAGCTCGTTATGATCTGAGGATGCGTACTAGAGCACTACAATTCCATGCCAAGGTACGTGCAGAGGGGTTCACGCTCAGACAATGAATAAATAGTCATCCTCAGCAACTACACGAAAGAGGAGAGTGAGCTGTTGTGTAATTATGTTGGAGAGGTTCGGCCAAGTGAAGCTGGCCGCCTGGGGAACGTCATCTATCAAACTCTGGTTCAGAACGTATGTTTATCCATTCATGCTCATTTTGTCAATCCTGAAGATCTATGCTTAAAGGTGGACAAGTGGCCGTGGGCTCAGACCCATACATGGTCAGGATGGCGCGAGCACTACAAGACGCACAAGGAAGAATTTGATCACCGGATCAGAAAGATGCAAAAAAAAAGGGAAAAAAAAATTCAGCACAATGCACCACCAGAGTGAGTCTGTATACCACTGTGGCTTGTGATGCTCACGAGCTCGTGATTTGACAGCAAAAACTTATTCACTGACAATGAAGATAAGCTTCTTGTTAAATACCTTGCAACATATAATCCGGAATCCAAAGGGCGGGATGGGAACGCAATTTACATACGATTAACGGAAAATGTACGTCCTTCAAATGTACTCTTCCAACTCGATGTTCATTTTTTTCCAGAAAGATGGGAAATGGAACTGGAGTAAAGCACATCCCTGGCAGTCTTGGCGTCAGCTCTACGTCTCTCATCAGGACTATTTTGATCTCAAAATTGCCAAATATATCGAGCTGTACAATACCCCTATTCCCTCGAGGTTTCGCACAATGCCCCCTGATCACGATACTGGGCGTCCCGCGAAACGCCAAAAGACAATGGATGACCTAAATTCACAAGAGGAAAAACAGATTCGTCTTGTTGCTTCTACACCTTCATTACAAGAAAGAACAGATGGCCTAAATACACAAGAGGAACAGCTGATGCATCTTGTTGCTTCTACACCGGAAAAGAATACAAGGGTCAAGGCGGAACCTATTGTACCGGCAGAATCTTTAGCAAACACATCCCAGATCAATGAGACACAATCAACACATCTTCCAGAAACTGTGGAGATGGTAGACGACGCCAATATTGTTGGCATAAACGAAGATGACGATGAAAGTGATATTCCGCTCGGGTCAGAAGACTACGCTGGCGAGATCTTCGAAGAGAATAGGGGAGGAAATGGTACAGGGTCTCAATCTGGGAGTGATACTGGCGATGAAAGGAAACTTCAGAGCACCAAGCCTACCTTAGCCAATCATCCGAGTACTGGTTCTCAGCTATCAACGGAAAAAGGACTAGATAACTCTGCTAGAGTCATGTATGTTCAGGCTCTTTTCACTAAGCAATCCTTTCTGATTGCTCGTTTTTATCTCTTAGTGAAAAGGATGGAGTGTCCCAATCGTTCTCGAGGTCCCTTCCATCCAGGCCACTCTCTCAACCTCACATGCACCACAATCACTTCTTAGTCGCCTCAGAACCTCGAGATAGTAACCCCTTCCTGGATTCTCCACCACCTACAGCGATCAAGGAACACAAATCTTTCCCCACCAGGAAATCTCCACTGATCCTCAAGGAGGGTCCCTTTGGTACCCATCTGAGTCGCAAACGAGCCAAAGAAGCTGATGAAAACTCGAGTGATGTTGTTACCCATGGTGCTCAGCCGACATGGCCGCCCCGACGCAACAAAACGGAAGTTTCATCACAGATGTTGTTCGAGAATAAAGTCGAGGAAGAACGTCACAAACACCATGATGCAGAAGAGCGTCATAGGGTAAAAGGGAAGGCGAAATCAAGTGCAGAAGGCATTGATACAGTAGTAGGCCACCAGAAAAACTCTACCGAAATCTCGAAATTAATTTTGGCTGGCGAGGCACTTGAATCAATCAAACCTCGTACTTCTCTCCATTTGCAATCTATTGCAACTGAACCTAGTAGGCTTGTGCCATGTACGTCAGGTCTCAGCTTGTGATGTAACCTCAATACCTGACATCTTGCTATAGTAAAACGAAGGACAGACACCTTCCATCCTTCACCCCGTCTAGCCTCAATCTCGACCATGAAACGTCATTCAATCGATGAAGCGACTCGCCTCACAAATGTCAGCAACGATACAAGTCTACTAACCGCAAGTCGATCCAGTACCCGTACTCTCGACCTTCGCCAAAACACGATTAAAAGGGATCTCAATCTACCTACACAACGCCCTTCACCTCGAGTTTCTAATGCATCTTATATATCTAACATGTCAGAAGAAGATAGCTTTCTTCTCCAAGGACTTGCGATACAGAGATTTTCACAAGAATTTGGCTTTACAGAGGGTGTTGTTCAGGATTTATGGAATAATCTGAAAAGCTTACAACTCTTGAAATTTGCTTTGACGGATATGAAAGAGAGTGCAGAACGGAGTATGAGTAAATGGTTGGAAGGTGTCGAAGATGGTGCCGGGATTGAGATTCAAGATGAGGATGACGAAATGTTTGATGTACAGAATCAGCAGGATGCCACAGGCGAGGCACAGAGTGGAATTCTGTCAGAAATTTTCATGAATGTGAACTCTCCGATAAAACGACACCCAAGCAGCCATGACCAACAGATGCAGAAAACATACAGTGTAGAACGAGGGATTGACAGCAGGCCCCATCCACCTCAGAGTCATGGGCATGATCATGGGCCACTTCTTGACAACGACCAAGAGCGAAAATCAGGACATAGAAGCGAAGTCGGAATATCTGCTCCCAAGCGGAGTGATGCTGAGAGGTGGAAAGAGGTAGAGCACCTTTTCCTTGCTGCAAATCACCAAACGGTTGAAGATTTGAGAAAAATTGAGAAGGACTTTGATCCCCTGATGATGATGCGGTGGATTGCAAATCGGGCCACGATGATATGATGGGTTGCAATGGATGCTTATTATTGATTCTGTATCATACTCAGTATTGGTGATTAAATCAAATTGATGATCCAAAAAAAAGATAGCATATAGTATTGTATAAGTGATGATATAGGACTAAGATCGATGATCTTATTTGAGCACATAGAGACATGCATGACACTCATTTACTCACATCCGTTCCATACTCTCATTGAATAAGCTGAATCAAAGTTTGATAGACGACGTTCCCAAGGCGGCCAGCTTCACTTGGCCGAACCTCCCCAATATAATTACACAACAACTCATCCTCCTTTTCCATGTCAATAATGGGGATTGATATTTACTCATCGCCGCGTATGAACCCTCGGCACGCACATTGTACAGAGTACGCGTCCTCACTGAAGTTGATTTGTAAATCTTTGCACGTGACTAACTCGCTGTCTGAGCAAAATGCAAAAGTCTGTACCATGGTCAGTCATTCTCAACCATACCTATTGTCCCCTTCGGGGTGACATACGAAAAAATTGGAACGATACAGAGAAGATTAGCATGGCCCCTGCACAAGGATGACACGCTTTTCCGGAGTGGTAGACCTACGGGTCTCAATATTTATTTTATTCGTAACGGAATATTAAGTGTGGCTTCATCGTTACAGCTACATGCCTTGTGCTACTTCAAATTCATGATTTCTTGGGATGTTATGCAGCCTCATGACGGTCAAAATATTCTAAAGCAAGCCTTCCTGTTATTTTTCTGTGGTCTTCATGATGCAGCACGCCGATCAAAGATATCATTGCTTCTTGTATTTTAGTCTTGGTCATATAATGTCTTTTTTCACTGAAGGTAATGAACTATAAGACCAGTGGAATACAGGAGAGGCAAAGGAGCATAATGTAACCTGTAGATGTTCGAGCTGTATGATTGATGGTACAGCACTTTTCTTGACATACACACTCATGCTTAATAGCGACGCTAACATCGTCATGTCATCTGCCATAGAAATTATACTTGATTGCAGTGATAATCGCATTCCACAGAGAGTAGTTAACTAGCAGTCTAACCCAACGAAACTAGGATGGGATAGGAGGAGATAGAGAATCAAATACAACCACTGTGCACAGATAGATGAAATATGCGTTGTGAGTTATGAGGGCTACACACAAGTCGAAGAGCATGTTCGACTGTACACAACCGATCATGAAGCTGTAGGCAAGCTCTTCTGCAAATCAGCGATCTCTTTCCTAATTTCTGCTTCACCCTCCATTTTCTTGATCTGAGTAGCCTCGAGACGCTCCCCTCTCTTCGCCTTCTCTTTCAACTCTTCAATAGCTTTCAGCTGGTTTGTGAATGGATTATTCAATGTTGCTGATCAGAAGAATGAAAGGCATACCTTCTTATTTAGATTCCTGACTCTCTTAACGTTTGCATCAAGACCATCCCCAGCAGGGGCTACAGGGCTACTAGGCTCAAGTTCAGGAGGCTGAGATGAGGCCGCATCCTGCGGGCGTTGCTGGCCTTTCTTACCCTTGGACATCCCATTGACATTACCATTGACAAGCTCGCTTTCCCCAACACCACCCTCACTAGTATCCTGCCTCTTCATTCCTTTCTTTTTCTTGTACCCCTTCCTCTCATTGTCTCCGCCGGCACTCAAACCAGGGGGTGGAGCACCAGGCACATACCGCTTGCCATACCCTCCATCGTTGTTCGCATAGTGGCCGTATCCGAGGGCACCAGGAGGCAAAGCACTCCTGTTATACCCTCTCACAGGAGTGTTTGCGCCACTGCCCGCAGGACTACCGTTATTGCTAGGAAATCCACCCTCATCTTCCCGTTTGAAAATTGCAGGAGTCGCTAAACCACGGGCACCAGGAGGCCTGTAAGCTCCAGTAGATACACCAACTGCTGGCTTCTTCTGCATCTTCTCCCATTCTTTCGCGCTATCGGTAGCTTCTGGGGCCGCCGGTATTTGGTTGGGGAATGGAGGGGCATTCTCTGGTGGAGTTGGTCGCCAGCTGACCTGGTAAAGCTCCTCAATTAACTTGACATAAACAAGAGGGCCTGAACAATGCCAGATCTTGATACCATTGTCGACGCGAAGTCGAGGCGAAAGCGTCGCTGTGAGGAGGAATCGACCATCTGCCGACCACTCGCAATGAGACGTATTGGGTGCGTCGATAGTAGTCACTTTGGTCAGGCTACGGCGGTCAAATATGTCGATTTTTCCCGCAAGATTACCGAAACCTGCCAGAAGGAGAAGGCGTCCTTGTGGGTTAAAGGAAATGAAGTTATGCGGAGAAGAACCAAAGTCGTGTAATTTATGGACTCGTTGATCAAAGATCACCGTTTTGGCAGGCATATCTAAACGAAGGTTCATAACCTGTTTCTCGAAGAAAGCCAAAGCACGTACATCCATAAACGACCCCAAATTCCTTTGAGTTAGGACTCCAGGCAAAGTCATGGATAGGGCCGTCTTTGTCCAAAGTGACTTTACAATCCCAGTCCCCTGTACAGCTGAGAAGGAATATGTTCGTTTCGCCATAGTAACTCTTGTTAGTGTTATCAACCTCTGTCTGGGTTAGAAGCAAAACCTGTGTTCCAACTGTGTTCCATTTTATTTGGGCACGATCTGCTTTGAAGAAGGTCTTTTGGCAGGTGGGAGCCGCATTAAGTTCGAGGAGATTGTAAATCTTGACATTCGCTGGCTGACCCTAGGGAAAGAATTCCAGTGGATGTCAACGACAACAGGGACGAATATACATACCTTTTTCTCAGCAATAAAGACTGCAATAGAAGGAGTCAATCCTGGACTCAGAGTAACACTAGTCGCCCCTTCAATTCTCAATTTATCCACGACGCCCTTGTCCCACTCTGCAGGTCGAAAGACCTGAATGTCGGACCCGACCAACCTGATGGCATGGGACTCCGAGATTGTATATTGAAGGTCCCAACCTTCCTGAGACTTTTGAGTGAAAGAGATGAGCTCTTGACCAGTCGAGACAGACCAAACACGGAGGTTTTTATGCTGCGATCCATCTTCCAATTTCACTGTCCAGAAATCTAGTTGGTACCTAATGTGAGGTACGTAAGGGTCATACCTGGACGTTCCCAAGTAGAAAGATAAGTGCCACGAGGCGAAAATTTCAACTCGACAATATTGGGAAGGGGAAGCTCCTGTAGCAGTTGGGCACCTTCGGCCTGTAAGATCCGAATCCTGAAACATTGATATCAGTTACTGTTGCTCGTAGGGTGGAAATCCGAAGAATGACGGACGGTAGTTGAGCCGATCGGTCCACGAGGGCTCAACGAGGTTATAGGATACTCACGTCGTAGGAAGAGCGTACGCATAGAGACGACCGTCCGCACTGTATACATACATACGTGCTGAAACATCCGGGGCAGCAAATCCAGAGAGAGGTACATAGTCTGGGCTGCCGCCGACCAGGCCGAGGGCCTTTTGAGCACGAACTAGGGGTCAAGTCAGATATGAGACTTGGAAAAGGAGAGGGAGACTTACATGCATACTGTTGGGATGGCTGTGCGGCCATAATAACGGTCAAGGACGAGAGGGAAGCAAGTTAATGCCTCAAGCGACTGATCAAAGGCTGGATTCAAAATTATTCAAAGTGGATATTTTCTATGTCTAGTGTTTGCCCCTGTATTTACAGCATCGCCACAATCACATTTCCTAGCGCCGTAAATGTCACCCATCCACCACGTTTCGACCGACCTTGGCCACCATTATCTCTGTCTTGACGTGCAGGCGGACGATGCTCATGTTTATCGAGTACATAGAATAGAGTTTCCTTCTGGGAGAACTCCTGAAAGATTTGGAGGGCTACTGAAGGCTGGTATGCGGCCTGAAGTTTCATATTAGCCGAAAGCCAAGAATCAATCCCACGTCAACATTACCACCGCATGGCCAGCCTCAAATATCATCCTGCATATGATATCAGACAAATACATTCTTCAGGGGGAAAACTCACGCAAAGGACAGGCTGTTGACTACCTTGGCTCTTGCGGCAACCCGATCACCGAGCGTAATGTTCCTGTAATGGGTGCTGTTAAACATCTGACTGCCAAACCACTGGTTTGCAGCGGCAATAGAATCGTGTATTCCAATCCAGTTCTCGCTTTTCTCGGTCAACTTATTGGCCTATCTCAACCTGAGGCAATACATACCCGATGTCTAGATCACCTGCCTTCCCACTAGAAGTGAGTTTTATTCCGTTATAAAGTATCTGGGACGCACCCAAATCAGGAACGGGAATTTTGCATTCACTAATTTGGCGAAATCCGGTAGACTAGATCTTCCAAGCTCCCCAGACAATTCAAACGCCGTTGTAATTCCGCCGTTACATTGTTCAAATGCTACAGTAGCTCCGATCTTCGCTACCACGTCATCATTTTTGAGGTAATTTAGATAGCTGTTAGATGGATACGGAGGGTCTGTCTGTGACTTCCTGAGATCCGTTATCAAACGAGTCCCAACTGCTTCTCGGAGAACGGTGGATTCCTACAATGAACTTCTTGGTCAGGCCTGCGTTTAGATCTGAATTCAGACTGACACAGGTTGTCCAAGCATCACTACATGCTTTGTTCCCCTCGGGTAGCGTCCTTTCTTTCTCGCATTCCCGCAACAAGTCGCCACAGCCCCCCACAGTTTCCATATATTCTTTCATCTTATCCACCGCTGTCCCATTTTGGATTCTTCCGTACCCTGGAGCGCGGGTCGAGAATTTGATCAAGGAATTCATTTGCGTCATTGGGTCGTGGGCTCCACTTTCATGAATATTAGATGAATGAATCAGAAAGATAGGTTGCCTCGCATGACATACTTATTCACTATGATCGCACTGAAGACAACTTTGTAACCTGTGACCTCATGTCTGTCAATCCTTCCATTTTGATCATTACTATGTCGAACCAGGATTGGACCTAGTCGTGCTCCAAAACCCTCTGTGGCCAAGATCAATCTGGGAAGTCCTGGATGAGTAGTGCAACCTTTCAGACATCCGGACGGATTCAATAACCTTCTGTCTCTGAACGTAGCAAACTCCTGGGTACCAAATAATATTTGAAGTGCTGTCCAAAATTGTTCTGCACTCCCCTGGAATGTATCTTTGTTGTCTGGTCCATAGGAGAATCCCGCTCCAGCCGACATGTCCATGTATAGCACTACAGTTGAGTTATTTCATTAATTTCACATTTATCTGTTGAATGACGCCTCACTGTTTGATGCAGTGCTCCAGCTATCAAGTCGTCATCAGCTCAAAATTAACGAGAAAAGATAACGGTAATGAATCACCTATATGGGTTGACCGTCGTGAAGGAACCACTGGAGTCTACTTGACAAGGCCCATGTTCTATCACCAAACCTGATATAGGTGGTCTTCAATATGCACAAGACTACCGCACCTTGAAATAAACTGGCCATGGACGAACAGCCAGGTCTTCCATCCACCCAAACAGTCAACGGAGTAGTCCGTGGATTTGACCTCGCAGCAAAGAACCAGAACCACTACACCAACATCAAAAGGAGCGCCTGAGGAGAAGAAGGCATAAACCGACAAGGTGAGTGTCCTCTGAAATGTTTATATACCCAGAAACCTGGTGCACGCCAGGCGTAGTCTCGCATATCCCTGAATCTTTTACATAGGTTAAATTTCCATCTGCCAATGTAACAGGTATAGCCGTCACAGCCGGTTGGGGATTTGATGTGACGGTAAACGAAGAACCAAAACTGGGAAGAGGGTTCACTGTGTTGGATGTCGTGAGAGGAGCGCTTGTAACCGAGGAGCTTTCGCGGGTATCATAATCGTCGTCAGAGACATCATTGTCATAGTTGGAAGTGGAGATGCTTTGAGCAGAATTGTATCTGGGCAGGAACAGAATAGAGGTGAAAAAGAAAAAATGGAAAAATAAGACCTGGGACTTCATCGTCGCGCTATGAGACCGCTACGTAGACAAAGGCTACCTCTTGGATGAGAAATGCACAGCCTATGTTTTAAATGAAATACTGGTGTAACAGGAGACACCCTAAACGTCTAGCAAGTCTACACCAGAAGGTCTGGCATCATATACTGTTTCGTATCCTATGAAGATGCAGCGGCGAGGGGTACTTGAAGATTATTATTTTAGAACAATTCGGCGGTCACTGGATCCACTCATTATCAAGTCAACCAAGAAATTATTTTTAACATTGTATATTGTGATCACCCCTCATCAAAAATTCGTCGTTGCCTCTGTAGTTTCTCTTCCCTCAGCCCTGGCATAAGACTTATCATTGCAAGTGAGGAAGTGGATGTGTCATGAAACCTTGTGTACAACACATACTCATCTACCTTGAAAAGGTGGGGTCACGGATAATTGAGGAGTGATCCAATAACGCTGACCCTGCATTGGAATTAACTTGACGATTCAAGAGGGTGGATTGATGACAAAAGATAGAGAGGCGAGCTCAAAACTTTCAGTAAGTTCCCATTTGATGGGATAATCCGTCCTACCAGACTTGATCTTAATTTAAACTCAACATCATATATCGGGACGATGTTCCAGGTCAAGTGTCTATCGTTGCTTCGATACAGGCCACTTGTCTACCTTTGTTTGCGTTCTATTCTAAATTAGGTTGTACTAGACTGTTCACCGAGGAAGGGCAAAATGAGGGCCAAGTCCTGAGTTGGCCAACCTCTTCCCATCATCATCATTTTCAAGTGCAGATATGAGTGATTTTGTGTCGTAGGTCTCTTCAAAACAGCTCATGAATCTGTGTGCTGAGTCCAATCCTCCAACTATTTGCTTTTTGCCGCTACAAGATTCACACAAGACAAGTCTACAGGTCGGACACTCGCGTGGCAAAGCCAACTACCCAAGCTTCCGATACCCCCGCTTGAAGATACCTGTAAACGATACCTCAAAGCCCTCGAGGCTCTACAAGATAAGAACGAACACGAAGCTACTACGGCAGCTGTTCAGGAATTTCTCCAAGGTGTAGGTCCGAGGATTCAGCAGAAATTGATTGAATGGGCAAAGGACAAAGCGAGGCAATAGTCTTTATCCATTTTATCAGAATACGCAGAGCTCATTTTGTATGGTATAGCTACATCGAGGAGTTCTGGTACGAATCTTATCTATCCCACAGTGACCCGGTCGTTCTTGCGCTCAATCCTTTCTTTGTTCTGGAGTATGTATGGTTTTCATATCTTTCTAGAAATAGGTTCATTATCGAATTAGGAACGATCCCACTCCGGATCGAGGCTCCCAGCTTCCTCGGGCAGCATCACTCATTGTCTCGTCTCTTGGTTTCATTCATGACCTTCGTACCGGCATTCTTGAGCCAGACACAGCACGGGGCATACCACTCGATATGGACCAGTACACTCGACTTTTTGGTGCAGCCCGGATTCCCACTGATAGAGGTTGCAAAATGAAAGTGTATTCTGATTCGAGGCACATCGTCATCCTTCGTCGAGGTCAATTCTGTAGGTCGCTCGGACACTCTTTTATGCATAACTGAGTGCTCACCGTAACTCAGATTGGTTTGATGTCTTGGACGACGATAGTCTCCCGCTCCTTACCGAGCGCGAAGTCTTGCGCAACCTTCAGGCTATTGTTTCTGATGCCGACACTCTCGATCGCTCAGAGGTTGCTCGTAAGGCAATTGGTGTTCTTTCAACAGAGAATCGCAAGATATGGTCCGGACTGAGGAAGATGCTTCAACAAGATCGAAACAATGCCAGCTGTCTCAATATTGTTGACCGTGCCTTGTTTGTGGTGTGTCTTGATGATACATCACCCGAGAGTCTGGCAGACTTGTGTTCCAACTTCCTTTGTGGGACATACAGCCTTCAAGGGGGAGAACAAATTGGGACCTGCACGAACCGGTGGTACGACAAGGTACAAGTCTAGTCTCTGATATACTATTTCATGATTTATCATGTTGCAGTTACAAATCATCGTTTGCGCAGATGGATCCGCTGGAATCAACTTCGAACACACGGGCGTCGATGGACATACGGTTCTGAGGTGCTATGGAATCGTGCTCTATATCTGGCTCACGTAACAGCTGTTCTTAGGTTCGCCGCTGATATTTTTACTGAGGGACTTATGCTCCTCGCACGTTCGATCAATCCTTCAGCGCCTACTCTCTTCCGTGCCACCCTATCTCCATACGCGAAATCGTACAAGCCACCTCGTAACTCTCAAAGTGCGCCACAACTCTCCTAGTCATCACATAGTTATCTGATCGTCTTCTAGAACCCCCTACGCCGCCCCTCGAGCCCATTGATACCACGCCAAAGAAACTTGAATGGAAGCTCTCCCCTGAGCTCCGTGCGGGTGTCCGTTTTGCAGAGACTAGAATTAGTGATCTTATCTGCCAGAATGACTGTCAGGCACTCGAGTTCAAAGGTTATGGAAAGAATTTTATCACAAGCCATCGGTTTAGCCCAGACGCCTTTGTACAAATGGCTTTCCAAGCGGCCTACTTTGGACTGTATGGTGAGTCACCCGAAGCTTCATGTGGATATCGGATGCCAGTCAAGTAACAGGACGTGTTGAGTGCGCCTATGAACCTGTGATGACGAAAGCGTTCTTGCATGGTCGTACTGAGGCCATCCGTTCAGTCCAACCCGAGAGTGTTGAATTCACCAAGGTTAAATTCAGATTACACCATGTTTGACAGATTAATCATATTATCGGTATTAGACGTTTTATTCGGAATCCTCTCCTCAAGAGAAAGTTGATGCGCTCCGAAGGGCTTGCGAACGCCATGTCAAACTTACGAAGGAGTGCGCTCAGGGCTACGGACATGCTAGGCACCTTTATGCACTCTACTGCCTCCTCCAACGCGAAGCAGAAGGCAACTTGAACCCCTCACCCGACGACCCTGTTTCTCCGATAAATCTGTCTTTGTCTGCAACGTCTCCTCCACTCTCCGACTCTGCGACAGCCCAACCCCACATGAGGCAGAGGAAGACGGAACCCAAGTTTCCTAGTCTCTTTACTGATCCAGGCTATGGTCATCTGGGCACATCGATAATCTGCACCTCAAATTGTGGAAACCCTGCTTTGAGATTATTTGGGTTTGGACCTGTTGCTGCTGATGGCTACGGTATTGGGTATATCATCAAAGAAGATGGCATATCCATGTAGGTTCTCAATTTCATGTGCGATGTTTGTTGATGATTTTGTGGTATAGCTGTGCTTCCTCGAAGCACCTTCAAACACGGAGGTTCCTTGACACGCTTCAAGGATATCTCTATGAGATCCAGAGAATCCTTGTACAGCTTCACAAGGCTGCTAATGCACGCCCTGCGCCGTTTGTTGATCATTTGGGGATACTGAGGGATTCGAAGACAGGACGACGGATCATCGGCATCGCGTATGAAAATGGTTGTGAGGAGAATGTGGGTGCCGAAGAAGAGATACCCATGGGTAAGTGTTATTTATGCTTGATGATGGCGTGTCTTTTTCGAGTTGTCGGGGCCGGACCCGTGTATTGTTCCGGCAATACCGATCGGCTCGAGTTGATATGAGCTATTGCTTCCTCATTCCAAGTCAGCATGCTTATGACCATCTTGTTATGCAGTTGGCTATTCCTTCTTTGACAGCGGGGAAGTCGAGTTGCTCGGAAGGAGGAAGAAGCCACTTCATGCTAATGTCGGTAAGTAGGTGTTGTGAGTCAAAGTCTATCCTATTGGCTGAAAGTGGTGCAAACCGTGAAAGGCAAAATCATACCATTGGTGGAATACTGATTATTGCCTTGGTGAATGTTGTTTTGATTTGGTTGTGTTGTTTAAGGCAGTGTCTGTATGAGGTGTAAATCAGTTTTTACTCGGAGTACCTGAACGAACAACCTCAATGATGTAAAGACTATTGATAATACCCAGATGGAAGTTATACAGATTTTAAAACAGGTTGTACATACAATAAGATTTTGGTGATTATGCGATGTATTTAACTGAACTCGAGTGTACTGCGTGTTCCACGGCAGCGATAAGTCAAAAAATACCCATTTGATGATTTTGGGAAGGTGAAACGAAAGAGTAGAGTCATCAATGATATAGGCACGGAGTTTTGAATCAGCTTTCCCGGTTCCGTGTTCTCATGATTGTTATGACACTACACAGCCTTGGTTCCTTTCACATTCTCACTAATTTATTCTCGAGGCCTGCTCTCTCTTCTCGCAGACTAGGAAACTCTGTCACCTTACAGTCAACATCCTGGGGATCATTCACATTGTATTTGAACTCGTCAGCAGATTCTGCCGATACAGTGCTCTACGACAACCTATAACAGAGAGAGACGACATACGGTTTTCCGTGAGTACCCCACCTTGAGTCTGTGGCTGCTTGCCAAACAATTTACAGACGATCATGTCGCTTGAATTAGGGTCTTCAGAACAGATATGTAACCCAAATTCGAGCCCCACCTCCCTCCCTCTGAATTCTCTACACGATGTCAACTCGACTCAAAGAGATTTGACGATTGTGCTTCAAAAGGATACGCATGTTTACTGGGATGATGGAAATATCGTTCTTGTGGCTGGTATGACGTGTTTTCGTGTTCATCGATCGCTGTTGGCAAAGCACTCCCCCATCTTCCGCGATATGTTCAGTTTGCCACAGCCGGAGGATCAGGAGATGTATGATGGGGTGCCTATGGTGGAGCTACAGGACGATCCGGACATTTTGAGAGCATTGCTGAGGGTTATTTATGAACCATTGTACGTCCAACTTGGACTTGGAATAACTACATTCGAAACTGACATAGAATCACCTAGTTCGAGTCCATTGAAATTGTGGCTCACTCAACCCACGATTCAATCCACTACTGAAATGGTCGGCGCTATGTCGCTAGCTCTCAAGTACGAGGTTGAAAGTCTCCGTAAGGAGATCGTCCATCAGTTGTCTTCGGCATGGCCACGCACGCTTGAAGACTGGGATATTCTTGAGAAAAAACGTGAAATGTTTGGAAGTGACATAGCTCGTCTAGATCCTGCAGCTGCTATCCGTATGGCTCGAATCGCGGACATGCCGGAGGTTCTCCCCTTGGCGTATTACTGTACTATTCAAGTATACCCAAGCCGCCCTATGAGCAGCGATAGTGACGACTCGCCTCGTGAAACTGATTCTGAAGATCAGGTTATGACGCACGTTCTTACTCGAGAAGAGCTCGCTTCCCTCGCCCTTGGAAGAGAGTCCATGGCAGCTTGGGTAGCGCAGCGTGCAAGGAGGTGTTTTAGGACATGGAGTTGTCATTCAAACTCGAACCAACACGGTCTTGTTTGCAGCCAACGCATTCACCTACGATGGGCAGAAGTGCTGGAGGATGTCGCATTGAGGAGAGATGTATTGGAGGTCTTGAGAGAGCATGCGATTTGGGGAACGGGAACTTTTGGGAGCATCTTATGTTCTCCTTGCCAGAGTGCTTATGTCGATATCATGCGTCAGATGAGGAAAGACTTTTTTACAGATCTTCCTCAGATACTTAGGTTGGGATGATTGCAAATTGTTTGAGTCTGATTTCGATTTAATGATATTTATCAATGTGACAATGTGACTTTCTCTCATGTTGGCGTCGCTGCGCTCGACAATATCTCGTTCATTTTGGTTGCGCACTCGCTCGGTTTCCTGGCAAGCAACTGAAGGAGCCAATGAATCAGTAATGCATGATCTATTTGGGCTACAGGACCCGCAGGAAGAAAAGCAAGTGTCAAAACCAAAACATATTCCACTCGACAAAATTGAAGTAGCACCACCGCAAGATCCTCTGCTCAACTTTTTCGCCTCGCGGCTTATGAATGACGGCAAGCGAGCACGAGCCGAGAAGTGTGCTTCGGAGATTTTGCTACACCTCAATGCCTTGACGAGGATTTCCCCGATGCCGATTCTGCGGCATGCGGTATTACTTGCTTCCCCTGCTGTGAAGACCATAACACATAAATCCCATGCCAAGGCCACATTGAAGCCGTTTGCGTTGAACGAGAGGCAGAGGACGAAGCTTGCGATTGATTGGATTTTGGCAGCGAGCGAAAAGAGGCCAGGACATACGCGGGGAGAACGGATTGCACGGGAGTGTATTCGTATAATCGAGAACAAGAGCCAGGTTCTTGAAAACAAGGAAAAGTCGCACAAAACTGCCATGGTCGCCAGGTGGGTAGCTTTCTCATTCAACAATACAAATGAATGACTGTCACCCTTCAGAGGAAACCTTCCTCGTATACGATAGCTGCCAAGTGTTGTATTTTCCTTTCAAATCTATTGCGTTCGGTCTTAATGTCATATGCCAATGGCGTTGTTTGGACGTATTAGTGTTGCGATCAAAAATTAAATTTATTGTGTGGTATCATACAGTCCATCCCCCCATGTCTCCTGCAGCTGGTAGTGCTAAAGATTCGGGTGCTGCCCGTATCTTGGGTTCTGGTACCTCTGGTATGTGCCCAATTTTACTGGTCAAGTCGTCGTTTCAATTGACTCAACTTCAGGTGTTGCGGAACTTTTGGTTTTCCATCCTGTGGATACTGTCGCGAAACGACTGATGAGCAACAAAAACAAAGTATGCGCGTTGATAGGAACTTCATGTAGCCGTATCAAATATCTCGCGTGTAGGTCTCGTTCCAGACAATTTCGTCTATCATCTTCCGCGATGCTGCAAGTAAACCAATATTTTCCAAGTTGTTGTCTTTATTCCCTGGTCTTGGGTATGCCGCAGGCTACAAGGTTGCTCAGCGGATATACAAGTTCGGTGGTCAGCCATACTTCAACGACGTCATTTCCAGGCATTACAAGACACAGTTTACAAACACCTTTGGAGAGAGGAAGGGAAAGATGATGATGCAGGCCACGGCCGGAAGGTCTATACTTTTATCGTGTTATTTATGCCTGTGTCGTGCTAATTTGTCGCTTGTTTCAATAGCTTGACGGGTATCGGAGAAGTCGTACTTCTCCCTCTTGATGCTCTTAAAATCAAACGTCAAGTCAACCCTGATGCGTTTCGTGGTCGTGGTGTTATCCGTATCTTCATGGAAGAAGGGACAACATTGTACCGTGGTTGGGGTTGGACCATGGCAAGGAATGCTCCTGGAAGCTTTGCCGTGAGTGTCATCATCATTCTTTCTCTCCCACACCCTTGAGTCAAAATTTTATTGTGTTCGTGACTCTCAGCTCTTCGGCGCTTCCGCTTGGACGAAAGAATACGTTCTCAATGTACAAGACTACTCAAAAGCAACTTGGACGCAGAATTTTATTGCTTCGATCTCTGGTGCTGTTGCCTCGATCACCGTCGCTGCTCCTCTCGATACCATCAAGACGCGTATACAGAATGCGAACTTTGAACATAAAGTTTCGGGTGTTACTGTCGTCAAGGATATGCTCAAACATGAAGGTCCCATGGCCTTGTTCAAAGGTCTCACACCAAAGGTTCGCTCACTTCCTTTGTACTATCTGATTCTCCATTTCATAAATCTGACTTCTGCCGTGATCTGGGAAATAGATCCTCGTCGTTGGTCCTAAGCTCGTGTTCAGTTATACAATCGCTCAATCATTGATACCCTTCTTCTCGAAGTACGTTTAATCAGACATGGCACACAAAAGAATTACGATCATATCCACGACTCTCCTGGGTGGACAATCAAAACAGTCATGAAGCTTGGTTCATTTATTGGTCATAGACATCATGGGGTTTGGTGACTCGCTGGGCATATATCTACGTGGGAATTTATCTGTCGGAAAAGTAGAGGTCGAGCTCCCGTGTCGGGAGCTCGCGTTTGATTTTTTTTGTCTTTATCTGCTCGGGCTTTTTTCTGGTACAGGAAGCGTTAGTAGATCACATGCGTATATTAATGAACTCATTTATGAACTGCTCTGGTGAGGAATGATGTCACGCATAAGCATGGATATTGTATCGTTGAAGAACATGGAACTAGTGACCATCAAGAAGACACGTACATTGATAGCAATTAATTCGAGCGAAGAGCCCGATCGTAACACCTACTCACAGGTGCCGTACTCCAAGTTGAGGGATAGATGTCAATGTTTAGACTGAGTTCAAGATATTCGGTGTGAAGAGCCGCATTCAACATGTGACTTGAGGAACTACAGAGATGACTGCTGAAAAGGACAAAAAATCCAAGGATGTGTGAAGCAGTGAATTTGAGCTAGGCCTCGAGTTCTGATTTCTGACATTGGTAGATGCGATGTGACATATTATGTTGTTCATTCTGTACACACTACAAACCAGTTTGAGGGCAATCGAAACAGGTCAGAGCATTCAAAGTCTTGTCAACCTAAGCAAACTTTTGATGAACAGGCAAATGAACGTGACGAATCTCGAAATTACCGATGCGGCAGCTGAACACTTGACACCTTCCATAGATTACCGCATTGCTTGAGGGTATAAAGTCAAAGTTGCTGCGAGCAATCCTTCTTGTGGACCATTACCGTTGACCATATTTCCCAATGACTGCTTTGATGAGGATTCAGAGCGTTGCATTTTCGGTCTTTGTTGCTCGATCCTACATTGAAGATAAAACATCGACACCGAAGGGAATTTACACTCTCCCGGGATTCACTACCCTCTTTCCTGTTGTAATTGCTTGGAATGTCGAGCAGCAAGCAGAGTCACAGTATCATAAGCTGCTTATGCGCGGTGCACCGGTGGCCGCATTGAATGATGCGCCTTACGCGATCTTGCAGCAGAACGCCACTGCTGGTTCTTCCTTCAACTGGTTCATCATCTGGACCTCTGATATAGATGCGGCAGACAGTCACATCGGAATGTAAGTACCAGTGAGACTCTGAACATGTCCAGGATGATGAATCTACAAGTTGATTAGAATCCAGTCTGAGGCAGATGGCAGAGTGTGGACGTTGTCCCAAGGTGGCCCATCATCAGTTCAAGTGAGCAACTCCAAATTACTCGTATATGGTTAAATGGCGGTTCTAAGTTTTACTAGGTCACTCTAGAAACGCTTCGTGTCAATGATGATAGACAACTCTGGTCCTTTCACCCATACACTCCAGAGTAAATGGCAGAGAAGCTCACCTTGTAGAGAGCTACCTCGTAGAATACCAGAAATCCGCCTATAATTTGTTAGATTGGTGATTCACCCACGCAATTGAGAAAGAAGCTGGTCTTTTGCCTTCCCGATCAGCAGAGGATCTGGCGACTCAACAAGCAAAAATGACAAATTAAGTATTGAAGACCAGGGGACGGCAAAGGATATGAGATAAATAAGTCCGATACCTCTCAAAGAACTATTCGCTGGACCATTGTTGAAAAACATGTCCTTGAATTGAATAAACATGTGGATTATCGCAGATCAGGAAACTGCAACACGTGACATTGCGAGATAAGTGTCACATGCGTGACAAGCGCGTAAATTAACTCTCCTCTCCTCAATGAGTCATCCCAACAATGTCCGTGGCCCAACATCGGCTCTTACAGAGTTTTTGAGGGTAATTTCTATATCTATTTTCATTCTTTGTTTCAGTTTCAGAAAATACTCATCTCTTTCACTATAGGAATCCGGGATCAGCGTTGCAACCATCGCCCGACGAGCTCGAACACGAAACCCTCGAAACCAGACACAGGATCAAGAGGAACCCATAGCTGGCTCTTCTCATCAGGATGAAACAGAGAATGCCGATCTCGGACCCTCCACACGAAGTTCAAGTAACAGACGAACTCGTTTCAATCTGCGCGTGGGTTCTGATTCGACTTGGAATTAACTAGAATGCTACTGACTCCTGATTATTTACAGTCCTCTGGTCATGTTTCTGACAATATTGATGGTTCCGAACCGGGAGAAGTGACTACGCTTGTGGCTGCAGAAGTCGAGAGTCAAAGCACCAACCAGCCTAAAGGAAGGAAGCGTAGACGCACCAAAGCAGCTGAGACCAAACTCAAAGCTAAAGAAAAGAAGAAACGAGGTATCAAGGATAGTGATGAGGATGATACGGACGAGGATGACGACACCTATACTGCACCCTCAAGACTGGTGCGGAGTGCCGCAGGGCCCAAACCAGTACCAGGCAGTTTCGCCTTTTGTGCCGAATGTAAGGCAAAGTTCACTGTAGTACGTCTCTCTCTCTACTGTTCTTCGCATAAAACCTTTATCGCATGTTTGCCGTAGACGACCTATACAATGGCGGCCGTTCCTGGTCCTGGTTGGCTGTGTCATGCTTGTGCCAAGGCAGGCGGCAATGACCCCTTCAAGAAACCTTCTAGGAAGAGGTTTCCCACCAGAAAGAGGGTGATTGCAAGCTTGGAGGAGAGGAGCTTTCCGAGCCTTGTTTCAGTCTGCGTCCAGGTAGGTGTATAGTCTCCTAGAAGCGGTGATAATTGACCACAGGAATCTAGCTGATCACGAAATATATCAACGACGTAGACTCACTAGGTGATATTGGATCCCTGAACGTTGAAGCTATTTCGAGGGCACTTTCAAAGAACCGTAGTTTGTAAGTTTCGACAGTATCCTGTCGAGGTGATTTTTATGCTGACTCTCTCAGGACGCCGGAAAATGCCCCGTTATTCTATAGCACAAAAAGCACTATGCTTACATTGTACGACGTGACCAGTATGTTCCAGGGACACCACGCGGACTACATATTGGCTTATACATTTTTTCAGATTTAACGCCAGATGCCTTTCAGACACTTGCATATCTCAACCCCAACCTCACTTCTCTCCACCTCGATTATTGCGGTCAAATCAATGACGATGCATTTAACACCCTTAGCACTTCTCTCCCTGCCTTGACTACCCTTGAACTCCTCGGTCCCTTCCTTGTCAAACCCCAGGCTTGGAAAAACTTTTTCGAAACACACCCCGGTTTGGAGAAGTTGATGATCACACAAAGCCCCCGTTTTGACCTTGAGTGTGTGCAAACATTGATCTCGTCGTGCGGATCCAACCTATCTGCCTTGCGGCTAAAAGAGATTGGAAATCTCAGCGACGAGTTTTTGGAGGAGTTATCGACATTAAGTGAAGGTGGGAGTAAGCTCACATACCTCGATCTCTCCGATCCGGGCAAGTCCTGTGGAGAGGAGGCGATGATCAATCTCTTATCTGCTATTGGACAGCAGCTCACGCACCTCAATGTTTCAAATCACATTTTCCTCACTGATGATTTCCTCATGGAAGGAATTCAGCCTCACACCGAGGCTCTTGACACCCTCATCCTGAACAACCTGCCTGACCTCACTGACGAAGGTGTGGCCACGTTCTTCAAGGCCTGGGATAATAACCCAGCGCTTTCTCATCTGGATTTGTCAAGGAATCATTCATTAGCGGATCTAGCCCTCGGAGCAGTTCTTGACCATTCCGGTGAAAAATTGGAGGAATTGAATATCAATGGATGGAAGGATCTTGAGGAAGAGGTACTGGTTACTTTTGCTGTCAAGGCCCCCGAACTTCGGAAAGTTGATGTGGGATGGGTTCGAGAGATGACGGATTTCGTTGTGAAAGCCTGGGTCGATGGAGCGCCCCAACATTTGGATGAGAACAAGGATGAGGATGATCCTGATGCAATAATAGGAGAAGTAGTTTCTCTGGTCGGCGGTTGTAGGAAACTTGAAGAAGTGAAGGTATGGGGTTGTAATCGGATCACGTCGAATTGCCCTAGGAAGGTTAGCATGACTTCAAGTATTCGATGTTGGTTCTCTCAATTTGACCGCTTCTTTAGAAGGGATTGAGCATTCACGGCATCGAGGACCACACGCTCATTAAATCGCTGGCTTAGATCCTTGTCAATCGTTCAATTGCTTCATATCCTTGTGCTCGAAACCATGGTGAAAGTAATTTATTTTCGCAATTGCCACGGGGTGCATAGATTGTATTCGCCAATTGAAATAATCATATATTAGAAGTTTCTCTAATTCAGCATACCAAGTCTCATGATCCATGTCTTAGAGTCATACCGCATCAATGCGCCCACTGTCCATTGTCACAGCAGACTTTTGAAAGAATGTGTCTATCAGCCATCATGATAATCCATGTAATGCTATTTAAAGCCATGCATAGGTTCAAGATTCAAGGCAGCATGTGGACGCACTTTGGACACCTTCCCTTAGATCACCATCGTCAGAATATGGATGTGTCTAGTACTCGTTTCTCGAGTATCGAAGAGGGAGTGGACGACATATGCTTCAGTAGCTTTAGGAATAGCATCCTGAAATCTTACAATACTTGTCTATCAAAAGACAGTCCTGCCATTGGCAAATGAACTAGACCTCGAGGACAACCCACCACTCAACGTGCAGTTGACCGTTGATCCAAGTACAATGCATCTGTCTTATCCAGAAGCAGCTCGAGGGGGTCAGGTGAAGTCTCATCGAGAATAGGTCGAGAATAGGTCGTATTTTTAGAATTCTCCAATGGATTTCATTTCGTGATCTCAGATAATCTTCTCATGTATACTGCATCATCTATCTTCCTCAAAACCCTCGCAGATGCTGGAATAACACATGTCTTTGTGAATTGGGGTTCAGATCACCCTGGCATGTTAGAAGATCTCGAACGACAGCGTGATGAAAATGGTGCAACTGCTATTCAAATTGTGACCTGCCCGAATGAGATGGTTGCGCTGAGCGCTGCACAAGGATATGGACAAGTTGTTGGAAAACCTGCAGCTGTTATTGTGCATGTAGACGTTGGGACGCAGGTATACCATTCTACTACTAAACGTGTTGAATTATGGACTCTTTTATCTAGGCTCTGGCTGGAGCAGTGCACAATGCAGACCACAGTCGGACACCTGTTCTTATATATGCAGGCGCTTCACCCTTCAGTCTCGAAAAGGCACACAAAGGATCACGGAACGAGTGGATGATGTGGCTTCAAGGTTTGTTCTTCATCTGTCCTAGTTAGGTGGCGTCTTTTGAGTGTATTGTTCAGATATTCCAGATCAGCCCTCAATTGTTCGCCAGTACATGCGTCATACTACGCAACTCAATAGTGCTGCAACGATACCCCATGCTGTCCGACGTGGACTCCAATTGTACGAGAGTCTTTATGTTGAAATGTTAAGTCTGATAAAATTCTTGATTCGAAGTGCAACAAGTGAACCCAAGGGTCCTGTCTATCTCTGGGCTCGTCGTGAGATCATGGAAGAAGAGCTGGATTATGAAACCTTCAGAAAAATCACTACTAGCGTGGCAAAGGCGCCACCTATCGCGCCTGGGGCTCTATCTTCAGATGGTGAGTATTATGCCTTTATTATCACAAAGACTGATTGAGACTGTCTAATAATCATCTTGGCGTACCTGATAGTCATCCGGAGAATTGGAACTGCTCTTCTCACAGCTCAGCATCCCCTTATCATCACATCCCGACTAGGTCGAAACCCTCGTGCAGTCTCTCTGCTTCTCATGTTATCCACACTTCTTGTAATACCCGTAATTTCGACTATACCACAAGCACTCAACTGTCCCTTTTCTCATCCTTACAACCTCGGAGTCACCTACCTTGAAACTCATACCCCTTACCTCAAGTCGGCTGATGTCATAGTTGTCATTGACTCCGACTTACCATGGTTACCAGAGAATCAAGCACCTCCATCATCTGCTCGGATCTTCGCTATCGACGGTGCTGATCCCCTTCAGGCTAGTATTGGATCTTCCGGCATTCCTGCAGAACTTGTATGTAGAGCAGATGCTGAAATTGCTCTAACCCAGCTTTTGGAGGCAATACAGGACACCATGGGTCAAGGTACGAGGATAGGAGAAGGCGCTCACGAAAGTAAAGCGATACAACACAGAGGGAAGACACTGAGAGAGGAGCGCCAGAAACAGATAGAGCTCTGGGATGCTCTGGAGGTTAAATACTTGGATGGCTCTAGAGAATCGACCCTTCCCCTGCCAGTTCTTCTTGGAACTGTCAGAAAAGGTATCCGGACTTTGACACCTAGTAAAGGTAACAAAGTTCTTGTCCTCAACGAAGGTGTTACCAATTACACGTCCGTCTGGAACCACATTCGACCTGAGACACCAGGCCACATTTTAAGCTCTGGAGGCTCTTCTCTGGGATGGTCTTTGGGCGCTGCAGTTGGTGCCTCTCTTGGCGCACATGTTTCAGGGAAAGATTTTGAGCTCATTGTTGTTGTTGTCGGTGATGGATCTTTCATGTTCAGCGTTCCGAGCACTGCTTTTTGGATGGCAAGAAGATATCAGACAGTGCGTCACACTATGACTGAGACACTTTCTCACAGCTGAATTAAGTTTGAATAGCCCTTCCTGACGATAGTATTGAATAACGGTGGTTGGACAGTATGGCACACACTTTATATTGCTTACTGCTCACTGTTGACTCTCGTGTGAATTAGGCACCAAAATATTCCATGATGGGTGTACATCCCACGGGTTTCGGAAGTAAAGCACCGATTGACCGATTGACGACTGGTTTCGGACCTGATTGCCCAGATTACTCTCAAATAGCAGTTGCTGCATCCTCAGGTTGGGCTTGGGGACGTAAAGTGGGCGTTGGGGAATTCGCCGGTCAGGCTGCAGTGGAACAAAACGTTGCAGAAGCTATCAAAGTGGTCTTGGAAGAGAAACGGTGTGCCGTGCTGGACTGTGTGTTGGCTCGGCCATAAGCTGGGTCTACTAAGCAAGTTGTCCTGAATACATTTACTCGTGTACAAAGTAGATGAAAAGAGCCTTTGATTTTCAATAGTTCTCGAATCTTGAGAGAAGTGTAGTTGTCAAGGAATACAGTGTCGTTGTATCTAGGAGAAATACTCGCTCCGCGCTGATATTGTCAGGTTTGATATCAAACTTGGTTTCAACAAGGTTAACAGAGTCAACATCAGTGATCTACCTTCAATGAAAATGATCGATAGATGCACTCTCGCTATCAATTTGCTGCAAATCTATCTTGGTCCACTCAATTTCAACGATGTGGGGTAAGCAACAACATATTATAAAACGACAGGAGAAGGCCTGGATAATGAATTGACTCGACTCCACGATGAACCTGTTAAGATAGAACCGAAGATAACTTTGGACCAAAAATTCCTCGCGATTCATGTTAAAAATCAAAGATTCTGTTAGAAGACTTTGATATGCATGTCCATAGACATTACTGAAGAGGTCTAGATTTATGACGCTCATCTTTGTACTTGTTCGTAGATGAATACTAGGCGTCTACCTGGAGTGCTCTATATGAAATTCGAGTGGATTAGGCCAGAGGTTAAACGACAACAGTATGTATCTTATACTAGTGCTCCTCTTGTCTTGCCCATCTCTCTTGGTCTGCCTAAAAATAACGTTTCCACCGTGTGACCATATCAACTCTGGTAGGATCACCATTTCCAAATATGGATTCGAAACTTATTTCTGACTTACAGCTCATCCATAATTGGATAAAAAGAAAGACACAAATCACTGTATATCCAACAAGTTTAGCAAGGGTCATCAGCGGCACACAATTGACTGGTCCTATTCAGTCTAACCAGTCTGGTAGCACTAATAGGATGTCACGATCTACACTTTCGTCTCCTGGATGTCAGAGTTATGTGCAATGCGTTTATCAAAAGAGGGCCTCGGAAGTCCATTAGATCATAAAACAGGCGAGCGGAAACGCACCACCTCGTAATGAGCTGAGACATTCCAAGAGTAAGGGTAAAAAATAAACATATGGGCAAGTGAAGGGACTCTAGAAACCGAGAACACACGAAGTCTCATTCCACTTGCCTGTTGCTGTACACGATTCATCTCTCTTACATTTCACCCTTTCCCACGTGGGATTAGTCGAAAACAAAGTCGGATCAAATATTCTGGCAGTCAAAAATCACATCACAAAGACTAATATAAGGCGTTGCGTGTTATTTTATGAACAACATTTGCAAGTTGCAGGGTTGCACTGACAGCTATATTCATGAACGGATACCATGAGAAATCATTTATGATAGGTCAATCATAATACTCACCCATCACCGCAAGCGCAGTTGGGTAATCCACAGTGACTGTCGACGACTGGACCGCAGTTGCAAGTGCAACAGCCACAAGAAGAAGAGCATTTCATAGTTGTAGCAGACTAAGAAGATAAATGAGAGACTGAGCGATCAAACACAAGAGATAATCACCATGATTGTGAATGGGTTGACAAGTGAGGAATAAAAAGTTTGATGATAATGACTCTGCTTTTCACTCTGCCTTTTATACCAGGACAGATGGTCACGTTGTACGAGATGCGCGATTTTTTGGATGTCGGCTACTGCCATATGGGGAAAGATCGATTCATAAGCTAACATCCAAAAAATCGCGCATCTATAATTGGCGTAATTGGCGTAAATGCCTCAAGTGACTGAGTGCTTTGACGAACAAAAAATTCATCAGATATCCAGAAGAGAATTGAAGTTTGTAAGTTTGTAGGTTGCCCAGCCATCATATTCAGTAGCCTCTCCATTGGAACTGCAAGCTCAGAAAAAGCGTCCTTTCGTCAAAAATCCACCATGTTAATTTTGGAGCAAATGCGTCAATGGAGATCAGAACGACTGCGCGATGCACATGGTATAGTTTTTTTTTTTGGTACCATCACGTAGTTGCCCAAGAGGAACGCCAGCTCTTGTCCTTACAAAACGAGGTAGATGAGGAACACGAAATATTTTCAAGGTCAGACAGCAGGGCTTCCAGAGTGTCCGCTGTTGGTAATATGTTCGAGTGGGTTCGTGTTACGAGTTCTCTTTCCCCTTGTAATACCTCCGATTACCTCATGTTCAGACACATGCCTTGGCACACATATAGTAAGTTGCTTGTAATGTGTAATGTGGGTTTCTTAGCTTTATCTCCAAACACTGGATTTAGAGATCGTAACATTCGACTCTGGAAATTTTGTTGAATTCGTGACACTTCCCCATTCAAGTTGCTTATCTCCTAGATAGTGAGAAAGCAACCCACCCCGGTAAGAAGGGTAAACAGTTGTCCAGGTACAACAATGGAATCGCTCTTGTCATCTGTTTTTTTAAAAATTCAACAATTTATTACGCGGTGTACACAGTCCGCGGTGGCCTACTGAATACAGAGGCCTAGCCCTCTAATGAACAAATAAAACCGGACCAGCAGAAAAAGAGGAACGATGAATGTACACGAGGCTGAAGAACTCATGCCCTCGATGGGAAAGGGTGGAGCGTACTTCATCCATAAATGGTTATCCTTATGCGTCGAGCTTCGATCCCAGGCTCTAATGAACAAGCCGAGTTCTGACGCCTGGGTGAGTCATCGACTAGAGTCATCGACTAGATCGTCTGCGAACTTGATGTATTCTCTTGAAGGTACATAATTTGAATTCCTAGAATCTCGTTCGAGTCTGATTTCCAAAAAAAAAAAAATCATCGGAGAAACAACTTGACAGAGAACAAGAACACGAACGAAAAATGGAGAAGGGGCCAGACGTCATGAGAAGTTTTTGTGATTTAATCAATTTTGAATGAGCAACTGTCTCATTGGAAGTACGTTCCATCTACCTTCTTGAGATCTACCATTTATCTCTTAGGAACCGGACACGAGACTTTGGTTACGTTGGGTGAAGGTTTAATGCGCTCAATCATTGTTTCCAGAAGAGCACATAATTGATCTCAGGCTCTCCCTGATAGAAAAAAAGGGATGAGTCCAAGTAGATGACAGTGCAAGGCCATGTGAAAACGAAGCCTGAGTTAGATCTCTCAGTACAGATAACACATGTGTGATTACTGGATGACGAGGATCACTTTGGTAGTAACACCTCGAGCCCTTTCTCAGCGTAACATTAATGAGTTGAAAGTTTTACATTCAACCTCTGAACTATTATCATGCGGGAGAGAGCAGGAAAACCTATCTGAAATAGAATCACGCTCCTCGATAAATTCGCCGTCAATTTAAAATGTGATTGATGGACTCGAGCCTGGTGAAGGCCCCGGCTTCACATGAGTTAGTGTTTAGAAACATGAAGGGGTGTACGTATTGTTTGTTATCAACCAGTGTCCATGTGTCAGCATTTCAGTTATCAGGTACAATCCTATCTTTTGACGTAAAACGATATCAACACCTCGGAGAACATGTTGCATAGAAGTTTGTGCGTACTCTGCATCATTTCCCCCAACATCCTAAATGTATTTTATGCCTACGACTTGACCTCGGATCCTTAAAATCATCCGATAAGGGTGAAAACTTCGGAGGCCCTCAAGTTGCTTAAAAAAGAACTCGCAGATCAGCGTTTGACATTTGTTCGTCCATTGTCAATTTGAACGTACCGTGAGGGTGAGGAATGCGTTTAGGAGATGTTGTCTGAAGGAAAGCCATAATCGTTGACTATCCGCGGAACCTGCCCGCGTGAAGAATGCTGGCGTGCCCCTCTCCCCGAAGATGGCGTCTTGTAGTGATAAAGGAAAGATATGCATTCTCCATTGGATACGGATGATCTAGAGAAGATGTCGATGAATTGTGGCTCCACATGATTGATTTACCTGATCCAAAGTAGGTTCCGTTCGAAGCTAGGTTCACGATCAACGTTCTCGACCAGGGCTAATATGAGGCTCGACAGACATTACCACATGAGAATTCTGGGTTGACAGATCCGACAATGATTGGCGGAGCGATGAAATCGAACCAAACATCGAGAGCTTCGGCATTTGAGATGTATGTGCCGCGTTGTAAGTTGGTCGAGGTCATGTGCGAAAGATGGTGTGAGTGCTGACAGACGTGAGTAGATCAGTGGAAGGCTTTATACTCTCTTGACATATGCGCAGCCAAATTCAAAGCAAGCACATGAGGCAGTCCGGACTTGTTCCCAAAAACCTCAGATTGTTGTCAGACTTTGTTCAACTTTGGCATCCTGATTTCTCCTGATTTCTCTCATCTGTGGCGGAAGAACCGTTAGTGATTATCAGGTTGTATCGGAGTTTCAAGGCCAGAATCAAAGCTAACTTGTAATGGAGTAACTATTCGTCGATTAAGCTATCGTCATTTGGTTTCATCACCTCTAGGCTGGAATGCTATTGAGCAAGGAATGTTTTTGCCCTCTTGCAGATTCTGCGAAGATGAGGATACGGGTAAGGGTGGCCCCTAGATCTAATTCCTTCTGAATGGCATTAGATATCTAAGTTCCTTGAATTATCATCGAAAAATTAGAAGATCAATTCTGAAATGAATTTATGATTCTGACCCAAAAAAAAACAATTCGGACTGCGACCGAGCACTGTGTAATAAATTTTTGATCCAAAAAATGAATTTATGATCTAGTACTTTTCAGCCTCACAAGCAACCCATCATGGTTCATACAAAGCAGTGGAGAGTGCAGCCGTGTAATGCATTCTACGAAAATCAATTCGAGTATTTGTCGGGGCAAGGTGGAAATCATGACAAATCAAAGGTTGCTTGCAACTATCATGGCTCAGTGGGGCACAGGCCAACAGCAGCCCTTTTTCCAGCCCCTCCAACAGCCAGGTCAATACCAACTAGGTTTACAGCAGCTAGGTCAACAGCTAGGTCAACAGTCAGGTCAGCAGCTGGGCCAACAGCTAGGTCAACAACTAGGTCAACAGTCAGGTCAACAGCTGGGTCAACAGCTGGGTCAGCAGCTAGGTCAGCAGCAACCGTTTCTCCAACAACCGTTCCAACAACCTCAACAACAACCGTTCCAACAACCTCAACAACAACCGTTCCAACAACAACAACAACAACCACTCCTCCAACAACCAACTTTCCAACAACAACAGTTCTCTCTCAATGCTCCCCTCGTCCCCCAACCCACAGGCATCGTCGACCCCAGACTGCGTATCATGACAAACTCTTTCATGCCCTCCGCAGGGGCTCTGCCTCCCCACCAGCCCAATCTCCAGCAGTCCATCAGCCAGCTGAACCAGTCTCAGGCCATCCCCTGGGCCCTGACTAAATCAGAGAAGAAACAGTACAACTCCCTTTTCCGTGCATGGGATCCCTCTAACTCGGGTTTCATCGCCGGCCAAGTTGCATCCGATGTCTTTGGCGCAAGTGGTCTCCCTAAAGACGACCTGGCTCGAATCTGGTATGCTTTCACTCTCCTCGTCGCTCTCTATCTCATCCCAACAGGACTCTTGCCGACCGCGACGACCGTGGAAAACTCAACATCGCAGAGTTCCATGTCGCAATGGCTCTCATATACCGACGTGCGTCTTGTCCACCTCTCACACTCATCCTAACTCATTTCAGTCCAGGTTTGAATGGCATGCCCATTCCAGACACACTCCCTCATGAACTCATTCCCCCGTCAGCGAGGGATCTCGACAGCTCAGTCGACATGCTTAAGGATCTCTTAAAAAATGAACCAAGATCTCGTTCACCATCACTTCCCGTTTCTCGTCTCAAAAATCGCTCCTTCACCACCGATTCGCCCTCTCTTGAATCCGCTCGTGATGCTACCATCTACAAACACACTGACCAAGAACCTCTCGGTGGTATCTACAAACCCCGAAACCGTCATCTTAATCGCGACGATGTCAAGGGCCGACGACAAGACGACAGCCCATCAGCTGATATCGACGAGATGAAACGCCAGTTGGCCAATACCGCAAAAATGTTGGATGATCAGGCTCTCGCAGATGCCTCCACCACCGCAGAAGACGAGGCCTTGGATCGCGAAATGGACGATCTTCGCTACCGGGTCGGTCGCGTACAGGATGACCTCGACTATATTTCCCGAGGTCCCAGGTCCGCTGCCAAGGATCTCGACAGGAGAAAACTCGAACGTGAGATGCTTAATCTCATGCATGAACGTATTCCCGAGCTCGAGAGGAAAATTAAAGCCAGAGATGAAAGGCGCGACATGGAAAAACGCCAATGGGCACGTGATCGTAATCGAGCTAATGAGAGATTCGGACGTTTTGAGCCTAGGGACTCGTCAAGACGCTATGATGATCATGAGAGGCCCTATTCTCGAGGTTACGATCGATCTCGGGACCGTTTTGAGGACAGAGAACGAGAGCCTGAGCGTCAGAATGAGGTTCAGAGCCCTCCTCCGAAAATTCCTTCGCCAGCCCCGCTTTCTGTTCCAGCAGCACCTCAACCTTCGCCTTCTCCTACACCCACCCTCAAAAACATGTCTCTAGCCGAGCGTCAAGCGTACATGAAGGCCGAAGCTCAGCGTCGGGTTCAAGCCCGTATGGCTGCTCTCGGTGTGACTCCGTCTGCTTCGCCGGCATTGGACTCTGGTGTTGAAGATCGCTTACAACAGGAGAAGAAAGAGGCGGAAGAGAAAGCGAAAGCTGCGGAGAAACAGGCTGAAGAAAGGGAGCGTTTGCGGCGTGAGAGATTAGAGAGTGAGAAAGCAGCAAGGGAAGGCACATCTTCCCCTGTCACCCGAAATGTTCCATCTCCTAAAACTGCACCTCCCGCACCTGCAAAACGCCCGCCCGCCCCTCCTCCTCCTCGTAGAGCGCCAGCACCGCCTCAGGTGACGAAGGCTATCCCTACTCCGCCTGCCCCTACCCCGCCTGCCCCTCCGGTTCCCGTGCAGGTCCCTGTCCCTGTGGAATCTGAAATTGATCCAGAGGAAGAGGCCCTTCGTGTAAGAGAGGAAACTATCAAAAAAAGACATGCGGAACGCGCTGCTCGGCTTCGTCAACTAGAGGAAGAAGAGGAAAAGGCGCGTTTAGAAGAGGAACAATATCAAGCTAGATTACAAGCTATGAAAAATAGGCAAGCTCCGCCTCCAAAGGCACCTTCGCCTGTTCCTGTTGCTGTGGAATTACCTATTACTCCTGCAGTGCCTCCTCCTGCGCCAGTTGTTACCTCACCTGCTGCTGCATCGGACAAGTTGACGACCAACCCCTTCAGTCGTTTAATACAAGAAAGAAGTGGTGGTGGTGGTGGCATGATGGTGTCTGCTGGTTCGAATGAGAGTGTCAGTACCAATCCTTGGGCCAAGTCTACCGCTTCACCGGTTCCACCTGCCAAGAGTCCGAGTTTTGTTCCTCCTCAGCCAACCAAGAGTCCTGCGCCTCCTGTTGTGAAGACGGATTATCAAACGGCTTCGTTTGGTTTGGATGATGAGGATTGGGGTGATGTTAATGAGAAGGAATCTGAGGATTCTAGTAGTGAGGACGAGTATACCAAGTCTAGGGAGAAGAGAGCTAATATTGCTCAGCAATTGTTTGGAAGGCCTGGGTCTGAGGTTCAGAGAGTGTCTACACCATCTTCGCCTGCTGTGGTTGGTGGTTCTGGAGTTTCTTCTCCAGCACCTCTTGTCCCGCCTGCACCGCCTGCACCGCCTGCACCACCTGCACCGGCGGCAACAGAGAGTAATGCACCCACAGGAATTGGAGCATTGTTGGGTGACATTAGAGGGGGGCTAAAGTTGAAACCTACTCAGACTGTTGATAAAAGTGGACCTTCCGTATCTGGTCGAGTTGTCGGAAGTAGCAATACTACTTCTTCTCCTTCGCCTATACGTTCTGACAAGATGGATCATCGACAATCGGTTGACTGGTTTGCGACACGAGCTGCTGATCATGTTGGCATGTTACCTAGTACTGCTGAAGTTGATGAAGAGGAGGAGGAGGAAGAGGAGGAGAATCAAGCGCCACCTTCGTCTGTGCATGTTCCTGCGATTCAGGTTGATGAGACTTCGGTTGATTCGGGATCGGATTTAATGGCTGACATTGATGAGTCGATTGGTGAGTTTTTTTTCCTCCGAGGTTGTTGAGGATGATGGATCATTGGATTTGGGCAGAATATCATACGGTGACGAAATATAGTTTTGAAGGGGAAGGACGTGAAGATCTTTGTAGGTTTTTCTTTCTTTTCTTTTCTTTACCAAGGTTTTGTTCAGGTTGGTCATGGGATTAGCGTTTCATGAAAATGGGATTGTGGTTGCTCATCCTTCCAAGTCGGGTGGTGATTGGTGGTATGGAAGGAATGTGAGTACGGGGAAACGTGGTTTGTTTCCGAAAACGTATGTAGAGGTTGTCAAACCATGTAAGTCCCTTGCTTTACTTTTTTGCGTATATAACGAACCTCTCTCTCTCAACTTTTTGATTGATTCAGCGAAAGCAAAGGCGTTGTATGAGTATGTGAGTGGGAATTCGGATGAGCTTGGGTTTGGCGAGGGTGATGTCTTGACGATTGTGGACAAGACGGAAGGGGAATGGTGGAAGGCGGAAAAGGAAGGATGGGTTTATATCGTTCCTGCGAGTTATTTGGAGGAGGTAATGGAGGGTTAGTCGAAGTTTTTTATCTTTTTTAGAGAAAAAAAGGCTTTTTATATTGAGTCGTCCTCTTTTTTTTTTTTTTTCTGCCCCATCTTCCTTCGTTCCTTTTTTGTCTTTCGTCCTTTCTTAAATGTTTGGCGAGAGGCTGAATGAAGTTTTTTTTTCTGCTTGGTTTTTCTTACATATACACACATTCGACGACGATACGAAATTACGATATGGATATGAATTAAAAACTTGAACAACAAACCACAACATGTTGAATTTCTATGGTAGGTTGCTTTTTTTGGACGTGTATCTTTGTATTTATTTACTATTATATTAGTTATTTTTGATTTTTTACGATGGTAATAGCTGTCCAGTTTGATCTATCGGGGCTTGGTTCTGTCGTTGCAGCGACGCCTGCTGCTGTTCGTTCTCTTCCTCGCTTACCTCCTCCTCCTGTTCCTCCCCCTCGTCGTCATCGTCGTCGTCTACTTTCTTACTCCTACTCCTGCTCTGATTTGACGACGACGACGTGTTTACCCGACAAGGAAGGAAATGGTACTAGCAATGGTTTGCAGTGTGGGCCCAAGTCCAACATTTTGAAAAAGAAGGGGTCTGAGTCTGGCCTTGATTCAAATTCTGCTGGATCGGATTATCTGTCTTTTCAGGGGAGTGATTGTGACGAGGGAAATGAAAAAGGAGAAGAAGAGGAAGAGCGAGTAGTAGCGGGAGAGAGAGAACAAAGGATGATATTAGAAGATGCGGGGTTGATTTTACGAGATGATGCGCGAGTCAAGGAGATGGGTTGTGGGAGCGGGAAAGTTAGAGAGGTTTTGGAAAAGACTATCGGACCAGGAGATGACGACGAAGATGGAAAGGAGAAGAAGAAAGAGGAGAAGAGACGGAGGAGGGAAAGACGGCCACCACCTGCTGTACCTGTTGGACCTAGAGCCTTATCGTTGACGCGAGGTCAGGCTGCAGTTTCTGATAGTACTGCTATTGACCCCTCGGACGAGTCTAGTATTGTGGATTCGGATTCCACAGTATCGACAATGCCTCAACAACGCCGGAGACTCAAGAGGATGGTCTCAAATACCATTTCTGCCAAGGATCTACCACCGATTCCTTCGCATGATGATGATGATGATGATGCCAACAGGCGACTATCAAAATTATCAACGTCATCGTCGTGGTCGTTGTCGTCATCGCCTCCCGCGTTAACATCGATATCGAAGAGGAATTTTGACCCTGATGAACATGCCAAGCGATTGGACGATGCGTTTGAACGTTACGAATCGTTCAAGAAGGCTCATCTTGCTGCCAATTATAATAATAATAATCGATTGTCGGTTGTTTCTGCGACGTCGACGGATTCGAGTCTAGTCTATCCTCCTCTATCGCCGACGATGATGGGAGCCAACGTAATGACACCTGCGTCCAGTAAAGAGTTTGAGACGGGCAGCCTACCTCATCAACAACATCTGCATCCTCACCGTCACCATCGGTTTTCGGCCAACCTTTCTTCTCTTCCTTATGGTTTACATTCACATATTTCGCAGGGAAAGAGCGAGGAGAGTCCAACGGGAGTGTCACCTGGAGGGAGTAGATATAGTCAACTACTGCAGTTTTTGAGTATAGGGAGGGCGAAAACACCGGAACATGAAAGTGGTGCAGGGAGGAAAGTCACTATCTCTGGTCCAATAGTGCTGAACAGCATGAGTGGAGAAGGAGATGGGTCGTTGGATGGAGGGACAGATAGCCCTGCATTTGGTTCAGTAAGTAGTGAAGTACTTTTCGTGGAAAACTGTGTTTCTGATCGTTTTGGGGGTAGTCTTGGGCGAGTTTAGTTGATAAGACGGCATTAGAGGGAATACCGGATAACGAACGTAAGAGACAAGAGGTAAGAACGAGTAGGCTTTGGTGATCAGAGGCTTAAGTCTACTTTTTTTTTCAAATAGGCCATCTTTGAGCTGATCAATACGGAAGTGGCCTATGTTCGAGATTTGCAACTGATTGTTGAGGTATGTCTATCAGATATTCTTCTTCTCGTTATTGCACTCATCGCGATGCTGCAGGTTTTTTATTCAAGCATGCTCGAGTTACTCTCTCTCAAAGAGATAACCGTGATCTTTGCTAATATTGAAGATATTCTCTTGACCAACACTGCTTTTGTGAGTTCGCTGGAGGAGAGACAAAAGGACTGTCGATTGTATATAGACAAGATTGGGGATATTTTACTGAAACATATACCAAGTATGGGTGTTTACTTGGTGAGTTGTGTTTCCAGATCAAATTCGTAAAGTTGACAACCTTTTGTTTCAGGGTTATTGCGTAAACCAGTCAACAGCTGGCAAGGTCCTCAGGTCGCTGAGGGATGCTAAACCTGAGCTCGACAGTCACCTTCAGGTATGGTTATCCAACTTGTTAAATGTGGGTTCTTTGACTGTTGATAATGCAGCGGTTGAGAGATTTAGAGCCATCTGTGAGGAACCTTGATTTATCGAGTTATTTACTCGCTCCGAGTAAGGCATATAGTGTATTCATCTTCGAGATCATACAACTCAAATCAAACCAAACAGTGCAACGAATAACACGTTACCCGTTGCTCATCAAACAGGCATGTATAGACGGTTCTAACTCTGTCCCTGAACTCACAATGTCCTTTGGATTTAGATCCTTCAATACACGGAAGCAGGTGAGGAACACCGGGCGATCAAGTCATCGCAGGGGGCTGCTGAAAAGCTTCTGAACCATATCAATGAGACGATACGTGATCAGGAAGGGCAGGAAAAACTGAGAACGATTTCTGAAAATTTGTGGATTGGTCAGGGGTGCGTTTTTCTTCCCATCTTTCTCTGCGTTCCATAAACCTGAATAGATAAGTAGACGGCTTGATCTTACCGCACCAACGAGGCATATGGGTACCCGAAAGTTGCTGAAAGAAGGTATACTCTTGAAAACGAAGAGCGGGAGAAGGATATATGCGTTTCTATGTAGTGATATCCTTGTGTTGACTGATGAAACGATGAAGTCATTGTATCGAATGGTAGGTTTCTCTCTGCCACGCTCACCGAACCTCCGAATCCCTCAAACGTCATTTTTTTAAAAAATAGCCGATACCTCTCGTCGACGCTCAGATCAAAGAGATGTCGAATGGTAGAGATGTTGTCTCTTTTCAGATAAGTCAGTCGTATCCGCGGGGAGGGGATTCTATCTTGTTAAAAGGAACTACGTCGAAGGATACACTGGCGTGGATTCGTGCGATTCAACATTCTTCTCGTAGATGTAGACATGCTACACAACGTGCATCTGGACGGAGATAATATATTTAGGTGTAGGATATAGATATGGACCTTGTTTGAAGTGAATGTTTCCATCTTAAGATGGCTATGTATACCGAGAGGCAAAATTCTTACTGTTCCTACTGGACTTTGTAATGTAAAGATTTAATACGACCATGAGTAGGGTAGATGTAGGGTAGATGCATAAGGATTATTAGTATAAGTGCAGAGGACAGATTCTACTTGTTGATAGGTCTTCTTTTGAGAATTGGGAACATATGTTATGTAGATATGTATTAGTTGGGAAGGGAGATAGTCGTACAGACGCCAGAAAGTACTTGATCACTACAGTATGCATCTAGATTGACTTTGGCTGCAGCCAAAGTCGTACTGTCATTGAATCCAGTTTTCCTGTGCTTTTATTCCCCCTTCCCACTCTGACCCGGAGACATGATCGCTCGTGTTTCTACTCTGCTTTCTCCCTGTTTTCATTGGTACTTGATACACTCGCCCTCGTTCAGACAGGCTGCAACTCATCCTTGCCCACACCGCGGTACTTCATAGAATATTCACTACACGCTTTTACACTATCTTCCAATCTCGGATCCTCTCTATCAAAAGCATGAATCGTGAACCCGGGAAAGTTGTACTCCAGGAGTTGCTTCAACTGTGGAAGCAACGCTTTATCCGGAGCAAACGTCCCACTGTTGTTATCAATGACAAGTTCCCACTCAACGAGCTCATCAGGAGTGTCATCGGAAAAATTCTGCCAGCCACCTCGAGGACGTGGATGAAATTCTCCGCTATAGCAAACGGTCTCGTGGCCATTTGCATGCAATGCGTGTTTTGAGGCAAAGTCAACAAAGAACGCGGCGCCAGTTTCTGAAAATCTGAGTGAATCGTCATCAGAGGAAATGATGTAGGTGTATATAGCTGGTTTGACTCTCTTGGCATATCGCGTTTGGGTCGACCCGTTCGGAGAACTGGATCCTCCATGTAAAATATTCAAGATATCTGTTGGATTTTCAATCACGCCGTAGTCGTTATCTGCCGTTTGTGCGTACAACATTCGGTGCCCTGCCTGAATACTGGCACGAACAGCGATCGAAGCTGGGCCCTGATAGATAGTCCGTGCAACTTTATAGTTGCGATTCCAGGTTTGATGCTTGTCACCAAAAAACAGTGGTATGCCTTTGATGTACATTTTCCATGTCGAGTAGAGTCGTGTGTCGTTGAGATTGGTGAGCAGTCCTACTGTCTGGGAGAAATGTCGGAAATAACGGACAGGACCGTCAAACAAATACGGGCACTGTTGTGCTTTCTCTTTGGCAGCCGATAGGGTAGAGTCGATCTACTAGACCGAGGGTCAGATAAGGATTAGATTAGCCTCCTTGAAAGAGATTTTTCACGCTTGCACCTTCAGCCAAAAAGTCCCTCGGTCTTGATGAAACAAAGGCCCAACAATTTCAACCTCTTTTGCGCCCGCATTGACGGTAGTGTTGAACTCTCCAACACAATCATCTATCACAGCGCCCTCGTCTTTATCCATTACTGTAACATGAAGTGTGGCTGTAGCCGGTACATTCTTGACTCTCCATGACTCGTTCCATACAGGATTGAGGCTATTTCGTATGACCTTGGATCTAAGTAGGTTCAACCATTTTTCCCCATTGAATTGATTCTATGAAACTGGAGGATTCCGGAAAAAAACATACACAAATGAAATACGTTTGTCAATATTGGCAACGAAATAGGGATCAGCAGTGCCGACAATATCCATCTTGGGCAACTTAGACGCCCCGATGAACTACATACAGGTCTGTGAACCAAAAAATATCTAGAGCAATGGACCACTTACTTGGATACTTAGATCAACCAACATCGTCCCAGATTGAGGTTCTGTCACCCTCTGATTCACCTTTGAAACTATGTGGGACTCGATCTTCGCATGGACGTTGCTGACCACTTTGGTAAGGTGTGCCATACTCAAGGAAGTGCGTTTTCCATCAGGCATGATTGAGTCCAACTAACATTGTCAAATGATATACTTCCCAATATGGAAGATCTATCTAATTCTTTTATGATCAGCTGGGTAAAGGTGTGACTTCTATACACTCAGTGGCGAACAGTCTGCCGATGTGGCGAACCCTATCAGAGCCATATGGATTGCCACCTTTACGAAGACCGCATTCCAGAGGAGGTCTCGCCCTTCTCTGATACCCTGGACAACCACAAAGGGTCAAAGTCCTCGAATTCTTTTACAAATCCAATGTCTACACTAGATCAGGGATAAGCCTCCTCATTCGGCATAAACCTACCATCAATGACATTCCATCGGAGGAATATTCCGAAGAGGAACTCGAAGATAAGCACTCCACGGCACCACTCAGCCCAATGAGTACATACTATTTCTCCTTTTCTTTCTGAACATACCGCTACCCTACTGATCTACTAGAAAATGTCGCCCTCACCTTATTCCTTTGGACCCATGCCTCTTGTAGACCTTGCAACGGGCCCTATCTAGCCCCTTAGTACTACTTTCCCTGTTACAGAATGGAATCCAAAAAAAAGGTATGCCATGTGATCTGAGATTTCCTTGAGATTTCCTTTCTGTACTTATACGGGAACACGGTTGCGTTGATCGGCTTTCCTCTCTCGTTCCTTATCATCCCCTGCTTTCCAAGGACGTGGACAGGAATGTCACTCGCATTAGAAGGCATTCAATATGATAACACATTTGGGGCGCTACTAGTGGGGGGATTGTGTGCGACAGGGTGTGTCATTCGATTTTACCGCTGGACGATTGCTAACCGCACACTGTAGACTTTATGGTGTCACTTGTTCACAAATCTACAATTTTTTTGCCCGGCGGTTTCAAGACCCTGTATATCTCAAATGGACGGTATGTATATCACGAAAGGCATTGCGATATTCTGACCATGATGTTTACGCGCGTAGATCTTGTTCCTTTGGTATGTTTCCATCTCCAAGCTTATTATGCTCACTTTTCATATCGACTTCAAGGGTCCTCGATACTTTCGATGCTGTCCTCAACGGTCATTTTCTCTATTACTATTTGGTAACGAACCACGCAGATCCTACGGCTATGGAGAAGCTTGTATGGAGTGTGATTGTGAGCTCTACAAACTGCCCTTGAATACTTTCCATTTTCTCATTTGAATTGTTGCTAGATACATGTCGTAGCCACAGTAGGTTCATATACAGTGAATTGAGAGTAATGTCTGATAGTTCGCAAGTGCTTTTCTAATTTCATTGTCAGGGGACTGTATGCTAAACGCGTTTTTTCATGTGAGGCAATCAGTTATTATGTCCCTTCTATCTCCCATAGTGTTTGGTTCAGTGAGCTCAGGGAACTGGCAGATAGTAGTACTCATTGTAAGATATCATACCTTGTACCTGGACACTGACCCCAATTCTGGAGCAGCTGATTGTGTCGTCTTTGGACCTTGGTTCGTTCGTACTTCCCCGGAAACCTGATGATCTGATTTACAGTCTTACTTAGTTGTCGGCTTCGGTATGTTTTATTTTTCACTCATGACCTGTGATGCTGACAGGTATCGTAGTGATTACCGTCAAGGCATTTACCATACAAGATTTTCTGCAGCTCAATTCTCTCTCGGTATGTCTGCTCGTCGATGTTCTCTCCAGCTTTTGGGTTCTTATGATCATTCAGAATCTGTTTTATCTTAGTTTCGCATCCGGAACGAGCTCTGACGTCCTTCTAGCTCTTTGCCTTTGTTTTTACCTATGGAAGTGCCAGACTGGGTTTGTGCGGACGGATAATCTGATACAGACACTTATGAAATATTCCATCAATACCAGCCTTCTTGTTGCGTGAGCTATTGTTTCGTTGTTCAGCCATCAAATTTACTGAGTTCAGATTTTTAGACTTGATGCCCTGGCAGGGCTGATCACCTACATCGTCATGCCTCACAATTTCATCTTCCTTGGTAAGTCGACGCAAACCTCGGCAGAGGAAGATTTCTGATATTTCTGTGAAGCATTCTACTTGTTATCGAGCAAACGTGAGTCAAAGTTTTTCTCTTCCTGAAGTTTGTTAGTTTACCCTAGAATCTGAAAAAAGTCTACCTCAATTCGTACCTCGCTGTGTGAGCTTGTACCTGTTCGCTTGATGAGATGATCTCTAATTTTATTTGTGTGCTATATTAGTCTCAATGCTCGGAAGAGTCTACGTGAGGACTTGGAAGAACCTGTCCAATTGTCGCAAATTTCAGGACCCTCAATTGGCAAGTTTTTCCACCACTCGAAGTCTTCAAGACAGACTGTCGACAAGGTTCTTTGAATCCTCTTTTATCTAGTTGCTTTAGCTCATCGTCGTTTCTAGAATCTAGTTGATTCCATGAGTGCCTCTGTCTCAAGCTTGATGAACAAGAAGGCCGGTGACTTAAATGCTTGATAGCACAATTCTAGTAATTCATCTGTTCACTGGATGCGGCCTCGGTAGCGCCTTGCAACTTTATATTGTCCACCGATTTACAACTTTGTGTGGACTTCTCGTTCACGATCCGACTTCAGCTGCTTCTTGCGACTCTTCCCTGCCGAAGTAGTACAATGTGATACCTGTACATGGGTTTACTGTTGAATCTGTGGAATTTTCTCTAGTCGAGTTTCCCTGCCGCAAACTCCAGGCATCGTCCACCACTCATTGTATCGTATCTAGAGTTGTTATTCTGAAATCAGGATTCATTTTTTTCCAGTCGGAGCAACCATTCCATTGAAGTTCCCACTTTGTTTGACGACACTCTGAGTAGAATTCTATGAACGATACTTACTTCAGTTGTCTTCTCATTCCATCTATCTACATGTATCTTTTCATTTTCTAGTGAAGTTGTGAATCTTCTTGCCAATGCCTTGGCTTTGCTGAAACGATCCATTGAACTCGGTTGTGCTCACTTTACACTCTCGATGATGATGACTGCATCGACATTCTTTCTATATACTGTCAAAAGACGTCTTGTTCAATGATATGAGAGGGCGAAAAATATTCCACATAAGGCATACCGTCAGTATCAATTTTGTGCTGACCGTGGTTCAAATTTAAGAGCTGTGCCGAAACAATGACGAGGATATCCATGTCGCGAATCCTTCAGATTCAAATTACTGCTCACTTTGGCCATATCACCACTGTGTATCCGGAGTAAGCTGTTTTACATATCCTACTCTACATTTGTTGGTTCTCATGTACCAAATTAGCGGGATTTTTGTTGGGTACATCAACCATATAGGAATCAGAGAACGATTTTGTGTCTACAATCCAATGAGTGCCACAACAGGCAATCTGGTGCTAAAATAGGTTGAGCGCTGCACAGAACAATAGTCTACTGACTGTGTCCAGGCTTCTAGTGTGAGCCACTGCTTCAATGCGGTCATGATTTCTCACTACAGTGAGAATCTTCACGCTGGGAGTACACTAGAGGTTTTGAATGGAAAGAGTTCTAGTAATCTTATGAGGCTTTCTTCAAATAATTGCATCCAAATTATTTATGCAATCAACACTGTCCAGATTCGAGACTTGATCACACGGACTCCGGGATAATAGAATCAAAACATGTTGCCAGCTCAAGATACAAGTGGCATACTAGGTCCTGGTCGAATATATGAGCGAGAGCCTATGAAGGGTGAGTGAAAAGGCTCCTGAGACCGAGTGTCAAGCGATCTTGGAGGGACTATCGGAGCTACTTGAGGTCTCAACAATGGACCAATCATGTACCAAATCGAAGTCCAGTCACCGGTGCTCAACCAGAACAACCCAAAAAATTATGACTCAAAGTTACTGGTTGAATTGATCAAAAGATTGATAATAAAGAAATACCCTCCCCGCTCCCCATCAAAACCTCTCGTACGCCAAGTGAGAACAGAGCCCTTATAACGCTAGCCTGCCTCAGTGCAGACCAGCGAGCAAATCAAGCAAACTTGACTCGGTGCCTCGTGCAATGACCCGTGGTACTCTCATACCACAGATCATCACCCTGCCACATAACAGGGTGACCCAGGGATATCCCTGGGGCACAAATGTCCCGAATGAAAGACCCTAAAGCACACAGTGCCTAGAGTAGCTCAATCCATGAATAGATGAGTGCCACTCGGAGTTGTTCCAAGTAGCAGGGCAAATGTCAGACTATATGCGCAGAACTGCGCACTGGCAACGAAGAGGATTAGATGCTAGTAAGAAACTGAGGCGGAGATAATCAGACCCTTTCTACTAGGGCTTGCCCTAAACTGATGAACATGATTGCTAAATTTACTTCGAAGCATCACTTTTTTTTTGAAATCTGGAAGATACTCTTCCTGCCTCACTTCCATACATGAGCCTAAGTTATTGTCATTTCACTGTCCTCACTATCTCCTTTACCTTATGCTGGTCACTGAAAGGGTGTTGGAATATACTAAAAATAAGTCAGAGGCTTTAGCCCCTACGATAAAATACTCTAAGATCTTTACATTTAATGATAAATCATACCTCATTCTCAACAGTCTTTTTCTTTTTTCTCATTCACTCTACTTGATATAAATAATTAAACACAAACATGTGGTGTCTCTAAAATCAAACTACTCCAGAATTTAGGAGGGGTTGGGGGTGAGGGGGGAATAACAACCTTTTTCACTTCCTCGCATTACCACTGCCACCATTACCACTGCCACCATCTCTTCCATCGATATCCTGTCAAAAGACGTCTCGTTCAATGATATGAGAAACATTCCACATAAGGCATAGGGTCAATATCAATTTTATGCTGACCGTGGTTTAAACCTAAGAGCTATGCCGAAACAATGACGAGGGTATCCATGTCGTGAATCCTTCAGATTCAAATTGCTCTGCTCACTTTGGCCATATCACCATTGTGTATCCGGAGTAAGCGCTGCCTTACATATCCTACTTGGCATCCTCTGCATTTTTTGGTTCTCATGTGTCGAAATGGAATGACGCACGCACCTGATGCAGAGGAATGGAGAGCACCACGGTATCCATTCTACCAACACAGCGCCGTCCCAAGTGATACCCGTGAACCCGGGGACACCATCTCAACCGGTCCGAGAAGGAAAGAGGAACCGTTATAATGCCTTGACTACCTGTAGAAATTCCCTCAGCCATCTACATTACTGTAACGCTCGAGGTAAGGGCCTTAATGATGATCCACAGTGTCACTTTGTCCTGTAGACATTAATTGTATAAAAGGTAGTAGCAGCCGTCTACATTACTGTGACGTCTGAGACATTAATTGTGTAAAGTTATATGGGATTTTTGCTCGGTACATCAACCATAGAGAACGGTTTTGTATCTGCAATCCAATGAATACCGCAACAGGCAATCTGGTGCTAAAATAGGTTGAGCGCTACACAGAACAATAGTCTACTGACTGTGCCCAGGCTTCTAGTGTGGAGCTACTGCTTCAATGCGATCATGATTTCTCACTACAGTGAGAATCTTCACACTGGGGGTACACTAGAGGTTTTGAATGGAAAGAGTTCTAGTTAACTTATGGAAGGCTTCATGTCAAGAGTCTTATGAGGCTTTCTTCAAACAATTGGATCCAAATTATTTCAACACTGTCCAGATTCGAGACTCCCAGATAATAGAATCAAAACATGTTGCTAGTTCAAGATACAAGTAATATACTAATTCCTGGTCGAGTATAACGATATGAGCGAGAGCCTATGAAGAAATCAGAAAGAGACTACCAATGCAAGGGTGAGTGAAAAGGCTCTTGAGACCGAGCGTCGAGCGGTCTTGGAGGGACTATCGGAGCTATTTGACAGTCTCAGCAATGGACCAATCATCTACCAAATCGAAGTCCAGTCACCGGTGCTCAACCAGAACAATCCAAAAAATTATGGCTCAAAGAAGTTACTGGGTGAACTGATCAAAAGACTGATAACAAAGAAATCCCCGAACCCCATCAAAACCTCTCGTACGCCAAGTGAGACAAAGCCCTTATAACGCTAGCCTGCCAAGGATGCAGACCAGCAAGCGAATCAAGCTTGCTTGACTCGCTGTATGACCCGTGATACTCTCATACCACAGATCATCACCCTGCCACATATATGACAGGGTGACCCAGGGAATTCCCTGGGGCACAGATGTCCAGGATGAAAGACCCTAAAGCACGCAGTGCCTAGAGTAGCTCAGTCCATGAACAGATGAGTGCCACTCGGAGTTGTTCCAAGTAGCAGGGCATGTCAGACTATATGCGCAGAACTGCGCACTGGCAACGAAGAGGATTAGATGCTAGTCCCAGTGTAAGAAACTGAGGCGGAGATAATCAGACCCTTTCTATTAGGGCCTGCCCTAAACTGATGAACATGATTGCTAAATTTACTCGAAAGATCACTTCTTTTTTTTTGTGAAATCTGAAAGATACTCTTCCTGCCTGAGGTCACGCTATTCATGAGCCTAAGTGATTGTTGTTTTGCTGCCCTCATTATCTCCTGACACTTTGGTCTCTCCTTTAACTTATGCTGGTCACTGAAAGGAATATTACTAAAAATAAGTCAGAGTCGTGGGTTTAGCCCCTACGTTTAAAATACATACTCTGAGATCTTCACATTTAATGATAAAAACACAAGCACGGCCTTTTTTTTCATTCACTCTACTTCTTGATATAAATAAGAAATTAAACACAAACAAGTGGTGTCTCTAAAAAAATCAAACTACTCTAAATCCAGAATTCAGGAGGGGTTGGGGGTGAGAGGGGGGGAATAACAACTTTTTCACTTCCTCGCATCACCACTGCCACTATCACGACTGCCACCATCTCTTCCACCATCACCCAATCTCAAACTCGGACTGTCCACATACATCTTCAACAACGCCGTCAAGTCAGGTGCTTGCTTCCATCCCGCCGACTGCATAACATTCCCATTATTCATATTCCCACCATTCCTCATACTCATAATAGCACTCGCAACACCACTCGACCTCATCGTTGCTGACCCTACTGCGGCAGGTGGAGGATAGAAAGGAGACGCTGACGTCAACGACGTCGATGATGATCCAATGTCACCTAATTGAGATTGAGATGCTACCATCGGTCTCATAGTGGGCGCGGAAAACGGCGACGACGACGGCGATGATCTCGAATTCTCAAACGACTTGAATCCACCTTGATAATCTTCCTTCAAACGATGTCTATCACGAGAAAACGTAGCCGCCTTTTCACTCTCTCCCCTGCTCCCCTTTCTTTTCACTCGCTTCTCCTTCTTCCCCTTTCGGCTCTTCTGCACCTCCTCCTCCCTTTTGTCTTTGCTCCAACTATCCACTACCTCTTCCTCTTCCAACCTTCTCCTATCTCCCTTCCGGCTGGGTGTCTTGATACGCACCGTATCCCTCCCAAACTCTCTCAACCCCCAATCCAAAGCGACCTCGACCCGACTCTTCAAACTCTCAGCAATATCCCTATCAGGATACACCACGTTGTTCTTGAAATGGGACCACATATACATAACAAGAATTTTATGAAGTGCTTCGAGTTGTTCAAGGAGTTCTTGTCTGATGGGCGTCGTAGGTAGCGGTTCAGTTGGAAAATCTAATGACGATGACGGAGATGGCGAGGGGGGACTTTCTGATGACGACAGGGATGGCGAGAGAGAATTCTCTGACGAGTCTATTCTTATCTCCCCCTCTTTCTCCCCCTCCCTCTCCCTCTCTCTCCTTTTTTCAGTCTCTGAAATCTTCCCTTCCATCGCCTCCAATGCCCCAAGTAACCCCTTCTTCTTTCCATTCCCAACAACACTCTTCATCTTCTCAATCAAAACACACATCTCATCTCTCTGCAATGCCGCCATCTCCTCCGCCGCCCGAAGACCCATCCCATCCCTCCACGGAATAGGCGTAAACATAAACTTCAATTTATCCTCCCACGTGAACTGGCCCTGGGATTGCCTTTCGACCCACTCACATATTTCGGACATCCGAGCCTTGTAGCAGTGCTTGTAGACCGAGGAAGGCGGAAGGGTCGTATAGACGTGGGCCATTTGCGCGGTTTCGAGGTCGACGAGTTTGTCAGAGGAGGAACTGGAAAGAGCAGGCGCGATCACAGCTAAGGATTCAAAGGTAGGTCCGATATAGGCATGCGTCAATGTAGGCGTAGAAGGAAGCGAAAGTGCTTCTTGTACCACTGGTAGATCCTCCGGAATCAACGTCGTCACGAAGCCTCCTGGTTTTTCGCCCGTGAGCGAATGACCATAACGGCCTGCTCGACCTGCGATTTGTTTGATTTGAGAAACGGAGAGCGGCTTTCGAACGCCCTCCGGACTCGGTTTGCAGATCGAGTCGAATATGATGCGTCGGATTTTTCTAAAAGAAAATGTATCAGTAAAGTCAACGTCTATAGACGATATATGTATAGATGGGAAAAGAAAGAAAGAAAGAAAGAAACCTACAGATTCAAACCCATACCGATAGCATCACTCCCAATAATGACATCGAATCCAGAATTAGGATCATTAAACAAGGCAGCTTGCTCACTCCTAATCTCCGGAGGCAATTTTCCATAAACGACGGCACACCTCAACCCACTCAAAGACTCAATCTGCCGCTTGATCTCAAATATTCTCGACCTCGCAAACGCAACCACACAATCGCCCTTGACGACTTTAGACAAATCGCCATCGAGACTGTGTTCCTCCACCGAAAGCGGTGTAAGCCTCTCATACCTCTTCACAGTCAACTTGTCGCCTGTTTCTTGAAGGAGTTGACGGACGACGGGTACAGCGGATTCTTCACCACACAAGTGAATTTCCTTTGCGCACAATCCCAAGACGGCATCTGTCCATGCAAAACCACGTTCAGGATCACCAATCATCTGAATTTCGTCGATGACGCCAACGTCGTACTGATGACGGTAAGATAACATTTCTATGGTGCACGTGAGAAGCGAAGCGTCATCATCTACAATTTTGCGTTCTTCGCCGGTCACCATGTTGGTGAGACGCGCATAGGCTGGGTTCGAGTTGATTTTGGCCTGGGGAGCGATTAGTTTGTCGGTGATGGAGTTGGGATTGGAATCGGGATTGGAAGACGAGGGAGGAGAGGAGGAAGGAGGAGGAACATCGACACCCAAGGGAATGATCTGGCCCAGATTCAGCCTCTCCCAGATTTCATAGGCCAGTAAACGGAGCGGGCCAGCGTAGACGCCACTCCTCGCAGCAGCAAGGGCCCTCAGGGCATGGTGAGTCTTACCACTGTTGGTGGGACCGACATGCATGATAAATTTCCTCCTGGACTTTCTGGCCCACGTAAAATGCTCCGAGGGCCTCCTCTCAGAAACAATAGCCAAATGCCTCAAGGCATCTAGAGTGCGACTGTTGGCCCGACCGTCATTGACAGCTTCTTCAAGCAGAGGAGCAGAATCATGAGAGTTGGCTATCCAGGAAAAAAAGATGTTCGAAAACGTGATTTCAGCATCAAGCAGGCGGAGATGGGGTCTCGAAGCGGCATGGTGGAGACCACCGGCATGACCTGCGCCGCACGAGGTGAACCGAATGAGCTGGTACTTTGTGAAATTTTCTGGAGAGGCAAAGAAACCTGACTGTACAGCGCCGACGAAGACATGAAGGAAAGGGCGGATGGCAGATGCGTCGTAGCCAAACCTGGCAAAACGCCTCAGAGTGCGGTCATTTGTACTCCAGAATTGGACCTTGGACTGGAAGTAGGCATGGCACTGGTCGAGGGAGAGGAAGGCAGGAGGTGCACCCTCGACCTGGGTCTCGTCTGGGAGGAGAAACGGGGAGCGGGAGGGACTGGACAGACTGTCGTGTCTCTTTTTAAAAGCCTTTAATTTTTTTGACTTTGAACCGTGCAGCCGTACATGTCCTGACTGTGGTTCTGACAGTAGTTCCGACAGTAGTCCTGGCTGTGGTTCTGACTGTAGTCCGTGTCTCTTTTGGGAAGGCTTGCGTTTTTTTGACTTTGAGCTGCGCAACCGTACAAGTGCTGGCTGCAGTCCTGGTGGCCCTGATAGTCCTGATAGTCCCGGCCGTAGTCCTTGCCGCAGTCCTGACCGCGTCCGCACAAACGCTGCTCGCAGCATGGCCCTGTGCATCACCCATCAACCTTTCTTTCTTTTTTTCCAGTCATTGTATGGTCGTGTTTGCATGGCGCTCTTCTCCCTCCTGCAGACTCGGGCGCAGATATTCCAGACAGCATTCAACCCGACGTCTATCCGCACAGGCGCAAAATATCTCCGCAGGCGCGTCAGAGGCCCTTCCATGCTTGCCTATTACCCCCCCAAACTCGACATCGCAAAAGCCATCAGGATGTACCCAGACCTCGAACTCGTCGATGACGACGAGCAGACACGTCTCGAGGACATTGAGTACAGGAGGAAGAGAGGAAAGGGCCCTCCCAAGAAACAGAAAAAAGGTTTGTTGGTTCTCTTTCTATTTCTCATGCACGCCATCGCTCACTTGTGGCCAGACGAAACAAGACGGGCCACTGGGAAGAAGCGGGCCAAAAAATAAATAGCGTCGTTTCTACACTACCATTTCCCTACATACTCTTGCATTACTTCTTGACTCCCACTCGGTATCCATTCTCATTGCTCTGAACATTCTCCGGTCCTGGAGGCCCTAGTATTCCCTGGTGGTTGCCTTGAGCGAGCAGTGCTGCAGTAGAATTCCACGTCGTTCCATTCCCGAGACCAACGCCCGCCGCAACAGTACCGAAGCCAGCATTGGCTGTGCCCAAGAATGTAGGAGAGACTGGCCTTGAAACAAGATTGCTAGATTTTCCTAGGATATTACTCGCAACACCAGTCGGTGGATTCATTCCACCGTTGATCGAGTTCCACTTGGCTTGCGAGAATTTCCCCGCATGTTCAAGAACAGATTTGTACACCTCTTGGTTGAATCCCACACACTGAAGACCAACACAGGCAATTCTGAGAGCACCGGCGTTATACAACTGATTGACCTCATAGACGTTCTGGGGTGAAACATTCTTCCTGGCTGAGATGGTCTCTTTGACGAGGTAATTGGCAGTCTGACGATCAAAATCAGTGCAAAGGCTGGCCTTGTACCATTTCCATACCTCAGTGGGTAGTTCTGCCCACTCTTTAAGTGTCAAGTCTTCCAATTGAAAAGCCTGATACGAGCCAGCATAGTACCACAGCCCTTCACGATTGTAAAAGCATTCTGCCCCGCATGAATCAACGAGGGCTTGTTCAACTTGGCAAGCATACCTGTCGGTTGTCTCATCCGGGCAGTGACGTCCACTTGTTGCCATCTATGTGCCGTCGTTACTCGGGGATTTGTGCTACATTTGAAGATGGGGCTGTAGAAATAACCGTGTTCTTCGCGACTCGGACACCACTTTGTCGTCAAGCTCTGGAGGACGCGATAATTACCAAGTCTGAGGGGTCCGTCAACGGATTGCCTATTTCTCTGCAATAGACATACAAGCTGCGAAGCGTCTGAGGGGGAGTGAGTAGGCGTCTAAATACCACAAAGCCCGTCGTACCCCTGAAGTCGAACCTAGGAATTCATGTAAAGTGCAGATAGGCGGGAGAACGATAGGTTTAAGAGTATCATCAGGCGGGTTGTCCGGCAACGGGATAGAAGCGAGTATAGCGAAGCGTGCGTTGACCATGTCAGCTGGTTCTTCAGACACCATGGTCTGTATGGACTGGGCGGTTTCAGGCATGCGTCGACCAGCCGCACAAGAAACCACTCACCCTTTCCTTGTGCGGAGGTCCTGGTAGCGTTGGAGTACTGATAGCAAGCGGAGACGTCGAAGCTGAAATAGTCTGTGCATTGGGAATAATAGTAGACTAGCCCAGGTAGTGAGTGTATGCGTAAACAAAGAGAGATGTCATCACCGACTTCTTCCTCATACTTGGGCGGCGGCCCCATCGTGTTTCTGGATCCAATTGAAAGGTCCTGAATCAGCGCTTCCAAATCTGTAGCCTGCGGTTGAAGCATCTCCGGGGCCTGACCCCAGCTCTGAGGATCAGTAGCAGAGTACGCAGTATGGCTTGTGTTCGTGGCCCCATTGAGGGCCTGCTGTAACCGGTCGATAAGCTCTGTCTTTTCGCGAACCGAAGTATAGGCATCGGAAAGCTTCTGTACAAGCAAATCCCGCGCGTTCATGGCTTCCACAACGCGTAATTTCTCGAGTTGAATCTCAATTGCCATCTCGGCGATGCGTAAAGGATTCTATGCAGGCATATATATATAAGCTTGATTGAGGCGACTATATGCGTACCGTTGGAAAGTCTGGCACGATGGCAGTGGCATCTTTGACTTCAGAGTCGGGGGATACCATGAACATGTGGCGTTTTTCATCGGGAGCATGACTGGATAGGGTCGTCATACTTGATAATGAATAAACAAGAAAAGCGTAGATAGTGGAAGTAGGAATGCAACGTGTTGGACAGAAAAGAGACTTTATATCTTGGCGCAGATGTCTGAGAAAAATCGGGTATATTTAGAGACGAGATACAGGTGTATGGACTACCGGCTCTGGTCTCCACGTCAAAGTACTTTTGGAGACCGACATCTGCATAGATTGAGCACTAAGATGACCTTTTTTTCAATCGCTTTCAGCATCCTTTGGCACAACCAGCCGTAGCAAAAAAAAGAGAAGGCGGCGACGATTGCAATTGACTTGGATGCGATGACAGGAAAAAAAAATTTCGAATGCGTATAACGTCGGGGATTGAATCCAGTGATGCCATCAACTGCTACACCCTCATCAGCCATGGTTTGTTGGCCACAATCCAGGCATCGAGTGTTTTCCAGAACTGGGCTACTACAGCTTTGTCGACATGCCGTCGGTGGGGGTCAATCTACAAGTTACCAGATAAGCCTCTGTGTGAATTACAGATCAAGTTCTGTACCTTGAGCTCTGTCACGTTCCAGTCCTTGATCTTCAGGTTGGGAGGGTCATTCGTCCAAGTGACATAGATTCCTTTCACTATGAACATTCATAAGTCTCCATCCAAAACTCAAAGAGCGGCAAAGCGCGATACCGTGGTGGAAGAGCTGCCTCGGTTCACTCCATTTATAAGGCCTGAATTGCCACGCCTGTCCAGTCGTCATAACACAAACAACACGATCCCAAGCGTCCGCCCCAAACTTGGACAGTGCTTCAACGCTGTCGACAACAAAGTACTTGGCTTGTATCTCAGTCTCCTTGCCACTTGAATCAATGTTTGTCCGACGCCGATAGATAGCAATGAGATCTTCAGGACGAGTGTTGCCTTCCGCTGTTGCTCGCGAACGAGCCTCTTGGGTGGATTCAAACCTGAAGGGGTGTCAGTATGGAGGGAGGCGCAACCGAGTGACACGTTCATACGTCGCTTCTTGTAGAAAGCGCTTGACATTGTACATGGTGACGAGAGCTGTGGGAGACGAGGAGATGATGATGATCGGTTGGAAGTTGCCTATAGGGGAGAAATCTCAGCAAAACGCAGAAATGTCGCAGAATAACAACTCACGAGCCTTCTTTGCCAGGAGCTTGGGATCTGAAACCAAGGACGGTAAGTGATTGCAGCTGGGGACGAAAGAACCTACCTGGCGTAGCGACTGGCTGAGGAACACCGGATCGCGAAGCCTCCCTCAGCTTCTTCAGTTTGTCAGAATAAGAGGTGCGAACAGCGGAAAAGTTCTGAGCATGTGTCAAAGAAGAAGGAGGAGAAAACCAAGAGGAGGCATACGTTTGGTTTGCTACCTCGCAGAACCGTATTCCGATCTCTCAGCTCAAGTTCGGCAAGCCGAATCTTCTTAACAACGTCGGCGTCATGTGTATCTGGTGCATAGCGTCGTTTCGCCGGTGTCGATGTTGCGACCTCAGCTACTGCCGACTTTTGGGTCGTAGATGGAAATGCGTAAAGGCTTCGGGGCGGTGAACCGGGTGGAGTTGTAGATTCCACTAACCATACATAAGCACCATTCAGAAATGTTGGGATTTCGTTCACCTTGTGGTGCAGGTCTGATGCGATCATGGTCAGGTATCCGCCCTTCTAACCAGTCCACTACAGTCTTCCGCTCGGTGATGCTGACATAGCCTGTGGTGAGGCCATTCTCTCGAGTCTGTTTCATATAGTCTGCAACTGCTGCGTCGCGCAGACTCCAGGCAAGGTAAAGAGCCTCTGCAGTATAAAAGTCCTGGGGCGCCGATCCTGTAGTCCCGGCTTTGGCATAGCGCGTCTCTGCAGACTTGGGTATGGGGCCTGAGGGGAGGACAAGATGAGTAGCAGCTGAGAGAGAAGGACATTGTTGTTCAGAGATTGAGAAAGTAATAGTGGATTTGGACTTGATTGCCTGGCGCAGAGTACTGAGAACGTCGGGAGAGGCCATGGCTAGAGTGCAGAGTTTTTAGACGGCGGATGGCGATTGCCCACGTGAGCAGGTGGGTTTATATTGAATGAAGATGCAAGGATTACAACGGCTGTGATGGCCCAACCAGGAATGAGCATGGTCTTTCCCAGCGGCAAAAGCCACGAGTGCGCTGGTTCGAGACTGTCCCCTCCAGAAAACTTGGTTTCCACAGATCCTCGCTCTGTAAGGAGCGATTTGGACTTGGAATAATTTGTCCTTTCACAGGCCAGGGAAGACAATTCCGCAACCTGAAGGACTTGCCTAGTTAGTCTTCGGAAACCAGGGCATGTCGGCAGCCGCGCTGTGGCTCGTGCCTTGCTCATACCTTTTGCTACGTTAATCTATCATACTAGCTCGTTTCTCTAGTAGCTCCACAATTGTGTTTATCCCCTTGATTACACCCTCGTCTTGTCCCTCGCCTGGCACCATCTTGGTATGCGCAAAGTCAATCAATTTGACCACAAACGGAGGCCCCGTCCCCGTCTCTTCCTCTTCCTCGTCTTCATCCTCATCGTCGTCCTCCTCATTCTCGACCTCTTCTTTGCCCAGTTTTTCCATGCCTTCTCTCGCACGATCCCAGTCGCTCTCATACACGATCAACATACTCACTCCCACCATGCGCAACTCCAGTCCCCCAAGCACATTGCGAATATCCCTGACCTCATCACGAATACCCAGAAGCATTCGCCGAAGAATCGAAACAGGAAGGCCGCTGGAGCTCTCAACTCCCAACTCGTTCCCAACGGGGAAGAATTTTGCTATGCCCTCTGAAAGTTGATCTGCTTTCAGCGACTTGCCATAGGACTTGGGTGTATTGACCGCGAGGCCTGTGACATTGTCATATACCTGATACATGTATTAGCGTCAAGAAAGAGGCAGTGTCAGTGCACCCTACCTGGAAGCCCGTGAGACGAATACCCGTCTCAAGTGATGTTGTGTTGCGTGCCGTCTCTGTCATTCGTGCTACTTTTTCTGGAGAAGCATCGTCGTCGTATAACGTCGTCCCAAGCTTGATATCCAAGATGTTCGGCTTCAAAAACGGATACGAGATATTCTCCAATACTATGGATTGTATTTATTAAAAAACCCCATCAGCATGTCGGACACTTGGGTTAAAAAGCACCTATCTTTCTTTTCTGCAAATGGCTTCACAGCAATCCCTTCTTCCTGTGGTTTACTATAATCAACTTCGCCTTCCAACCTCAATGTTCCCATAAAGCTGGGTATGTAAGGTAGCAGACTCGAGAACGTCTTATCGTTTCGTATTTGTTGATAAAATGCGAGTTCACGGGGAAGAGCAGGTTTGATCACAAGCTCCCCATCTTCGTTCATGAATATTCCAGCGTGGCCTCCAACTTGAGTGTTGAGCTCGGTTGTTTCGATATTTGACATGGAGGCCATGGTTGGAAGAAACCAAGGGCCCATATCAAAAAAAATCTGTTTTTGGGAATAGATCACGAACGACCGATGGCTGATCAGTTCAGTCACTTACTGTCCACCATAATATGCATCCTCAATCTCTTGACCTCGATTCAAATTACTATTTATCCGTAACTTTCTCTCACGAGACATCGACGTTCACCAGGCCTTCAAGCCTAGCGAACTTACACCTTTCGCTCAAGTATGAGGGACAGGTCGGCTCAATGGCAGACATCCACCTGTACAGCATCCCCAAGTCAAACAGAATTCAAGAAGAAGTAGTGACAACTCTCAAGAATGTCCCAGGCGTTATCCGCGTTGATCTTGTACAGACAACACGGAAGAGGAAGCGAGAGGAGTCGTAATTGATGTGGCAAAGAGAGAGAGAGAGGGAGGTACGCCACTCCAACTTTTCTCCTCCTCACGTCATTCTTTTATTCATTCCATTTTCAAAATATAGATAATAGTCACTTTGGCCATGTCCAGTGATGATCCAGTTCTATACACAGAGTTCAACCCATCATTTGTACCCCCTTTTTTGTGAATCAACAATTTATTACACGATCGAATTATCATTTGTACACCACTCGCTGATTGTACAGTTCGCTGCCTCTTTGCATGCATAAAATGAATAGTAGGCTCAGTATCAATCCTAGACTCTTTTTTTGTGCAATGAAATTTAGTTGGGCGAAAAATATATCTAACAGGGACCTTCAACATCGATCATCAATTAGATAAACTGGATTATCAGTAACAAAGTTTCCGCTGCGCTTCCGACATGTCTATACTAACTACCTCTACTAATTCTGAGTTTATCTGACTGTGCTCATATTGCACCTAGTTTTCTATCATGCAACCTGTGCTGTTGTGTCCTATTCATCTGCTTACTTTCTGTATCATGCTTTGCTTAGATTCTCCCCGATTGGATAGCTGATTGGATCAATCAAACCAAAACTCTGCTCTCCAATGTCATCTGAGAAACCAGCACAGTCTCCCTCTGTTCTTACCATAGCTGGTTCAGACTGTAGTGGTGGCGCAGGCATTCAAGTAGGTTTTTTTTTTTTACTCTTCTTCGTCAGCGACCCCATCCGGTAGATTGTTTTTTGTAATCTTAGGCGGACCTCAAAACATTCTGTGCATATGGATGCTACGGGACGAGTGTCATCACAGCACTCACAGCTCAAAACACGAATGGAGTCCAAGGCATCCACCCCGTGCCACCTCTGTTCATAGAAAAACAGGTCTGATCACGGTCTGATACTTGGTGTGCTGCCAACTGATCAATACGAACACAAGATCCAAATGGTTTTATCTGACATAGATATTAAAGCTATAAAAATCGGCATGCTATTCGATAACGACAACACAAAGGCCGTCGTGCGTAGTATCGAAGAGTACTATTCTTCGTCTTCTTCCCCAAGACCTCCTATCATCTGCGATCCAGTATGTATCTCAACCTCCGGGCACCCGCTACTACATCCAGAAGCACTGGACACCCTTATCAATGACTTATTCCCTCTCGCTATGATGATCACACCGAACAAGTCAGAGGCCGAGATGCTTCTCTCCAAGAGGGGTTTGACTACCTCGATTAACACGTTGGAGGAGATGATATCAGCTGCGAGTCGAATGATATCAACTTTCTCGCCGCACACTGTTCTGCTCAAAGGTGGACATATGTATGTGACCATGCAAGACGTTCAACACCTACTCGAGATCAAGCAGGGTGTGCAAGTGATCAAACATGGACTGATGGAGGAAAATATGGAAATTTTATTTGCCGGTGAAAAGAGTGAAACCGAGACTCAGCTGGTGGTAGACGTGTTACAGGAGAGGGGAGGAACCACGACCTTGTTTGTAAGGCCGAGAATCAACTCGACAAAGACTCATGGAACAGGGTGTACCCTAAGCGCTGCTACTGCCTGTGCACTTGCTCAGGGCAGCACACGTACGTCCTTTTCCTGTGACCCTTCCTTACAAAAAAAATGGTGTGTTAAAGAAACAGGTTTGCCGTCTAGTGATCGATGCTGTTGACAATGCGACGTGGTATACACACATGGGTATTGGAACTGCCGAGAAAATCGGGAGCGGTCACGGCCCACTCAACCATCTGCATTCTACTACCAAAGTCCTCATACCAAGGTCAATATCTTGCCCCAAAAAAAACACCTACTGAATCTACCCCTCCTCCTTCCTTTGATAGGCAAACAAAGTATGACAAGTATCCCTTGATGAGGTACCTCATCAAAAGTACCGCAGCTCACTGGAAGGCTTATGTTGAGCACGAATTCGTCAAGCAATTGGGGAGGGCTGTATTACCCCGCTCCGCGTTCATCCATTACATCATGTACGGTTTTTTTTTTCTTGGGGGGGGCTGCTTTACTCTAGCTGACATTGTTCAAAGACAGGATTATCATTATTTGAAATACTATGCGCGCGCAAATGGGTAAGTAAGCGTTTCACACCCCCAAGACAGACAGACCGCCCTGAACTCGGAGAGAATTCCAGGCTCCTAGCAGCCAAATGTTCAACATTCTCCGAGATAGAATCCGCAACCCAAACACTCCTCGACATCCTTCGAGAAATCAACACTCACAAATCTTTCTGCCACTCCTTCGGCATAACACCGGAACAGCTGGAATCAACACCAGAAACGTCGGCTACGATAGCATACGGTGCTTTCCTTATCGATATAGGACTTCAGGGTAAGTTACGTTTTCCGCGCACATACGGACTGATGAGTAGAAGAATATTGATGGGGGGGTTATCTTGGATGTCGGTAGGCGACAGCACGAAGCTACTACTGGCATTGCTAGTGTGCCTATTGGGCTACGGAGAGATTGGGTGTTGGCTGAAGAGGGAGGCAACAAATGAAGGGTCCTGTGTCATAACGAAAAACAATCCGTATGAAAAATGGATCAACGATTATTCCGGAGAACGTTATCAGCATGCAGTAAAATTGGGTCTCGGTGAGCTTTTTTTCACAAAGTCCAAGCGATGAGATATGCATATATATATACTGACTGACTGATCACAGCTACGATCGAAGCACGAGTCATGGCTGATGCTCCATCACCGATGAGACTGGAAGAGTGGAGAGAGGTATGGAACAAGTGTACGATGTTAGAGAAAGGGTTTTGGGACTCGGCAATGGAGCATGCGTAGAGTTCTTGGGGACAGCAAAAGTCATTCTATTATGAGCACAAGTCAAATATGTCACGCGTAGATGGACGCTTCGAGATTTTATCAATCATTCAATCTTGGGCTCCTCGCCTTCCTCCTTGAGCATTACCTCCAAGCGAGTCATAGACTGATCCTTATCTGTATGAGGGTTTGGGAGCTTTATCAGCTGATCTGCTTCCAGCTCTATTTTGACCTTGGCTGGTGAGCCTCCGGTCATGATAACGGGCTTCCGTTTCGTGTTTTTGGCCACCTTTTGTGCATTTGGACAAAGCCCTCGCGTTGACAGGTCACACAGATCGCAGCGAGGACTGACAGCCAGACAAATTACCTAAAAAATGAGATGATTGAGAAAGGAAATTTTTCGCTCCGGAGAGTTGAAATACCTGGCCGAAGCCAACAAGTAAGTGATTTATTTCCTTGTGGAACTCTGAAGGTAGCCAAGACTGTAGATTCAACCTCGAGTAATGAAGAAATCAGCGTCTGTGCTCGCTGAAAAGGACATTGATGCACACACACACACACACCTCGTCTCCTCTGGATTCTTCGTTGGCTTCTTGTGCCAACCTAAACGATTCGAAATTCGGTGAACGTGGACATCAACTCCGATGCCATGATTTCTATACGAGTAATGAGGAAGCAATTCATAGAAGAATGAAACCCCGACTACACACAAATTCCATGCTGATTGAAGAGCCAAGAACGCCATTTTTGGTCCTACTCCCGGTAAAGAGCAAAGCTCGTCCACAGTCTTGGGCAAATCGGACGCGAAATCGTCTCGAAGTTTTTTTGCTGCTTGTTTGATATAGCTAGATTGGTAAATGTGAACAAAGGCAAATAACGCATGCAAGATTCCTCTTTACCCGGTTTTACGTCTCCAAAAACCAACCTTGTTGATGGCTTCTGAAATGGTGGATTCTTCTGCGGCAAGGACTGCCTCGATTGAGAGTACACCACCGACGGAAGCTCTGAGTTTCTTCACAGCAGCATCTGTGACTTCATCCTTGGTTTGCGACGACAACATGAGCGCTACGAGGGTTGAGAACCGTCTGTTCTTTGGCGCGTAAGGCTCTCATTCGGGATGAAATAGACAGATCGATAAACCTCTGGTTCAATTTCCTGATGTTTTGCCTGGTCGCAACCCATTGTATCGACGGGTGCAGTAAACTGTGAACGCATCTTCCCAATGGTATCATAAACTTCTCGCCAGTTTTCCGGCGCTGGATGGGGTGTATCCAAGGCTTGGAGTATTGGTTTATGTTTCTTGATCGATGTGATATTTCTTGGTGAAGTTGCGTCGGCTTTCAACCGCTTCCTCGGAGTTGAATCCTGAGGCGGAGACACCTGCACATCATGTTCTCTCTTGATCCGTCTGGTGTTCCTAGGATGATCGAGAGACGAGGATAATTCCTCAATGTCTTCTGGCTCATAGAGAGTCACAGAGGAGTCAAAGACACTCTGGCGTGTTCTCAAGGTCACAGAACGCGTTGCAATTGGAGGCCTAACCATAGTTGCGAAGAGAAATTGAATCAGTCACGTGGTACATATTTTTATAGTGATAGATAACACGGCAGATATTTAGATGTCAAGTCGCTGAGTTGGGGCTGAATTGGGATGTCACCACCAAGGAGTGGCAGACGTTCTTCGAAAACGCCCCATCCAGTTTCTCGACACATATGATGACGACGACAACCTCATCACCCCAACATATCCCAAGGGAGGGAGCTGGCTAAAAGTCATTGGCATCTCCAACTCCACCTGTGCCCGCGCAACACGACTCATCACAAACCATGCCCCCATTGGCGAATACAGAGCAAGATTCTTCCCCAGCAAAAATACCTCCTGCCGGTGCAACAGCACCCAACTTGAAACACGCCATCACATTCTTCGCCAGTGCCCCCTCTACAACAGCTACAACCGTGTGGGATACATCCTCAGCAGGATAGTCGACTTCTTACAGAGCAACCTGCGAGCCTTTTGTTTCATGGACAACATCGAGTAATCCCCTCCGCTTTCCCCTTCTCCTACTCAATAGGCGCTACCTCTTCCTTCTCTCAATATTAGATATTTATGTATTTAAGTGGAGCCATCTACCACAGACTGCGATCGAGCACCGTGTAACAAATTGTTGACCCAAAAAAAAGAAAATTGGGATGTCACCTGATAAACACAGAATGAAAATGGGCTGGGTGAGTATAGCCAAGTGAGCAAGATTGAGTGATTCCTCTAGTCAAACTGGCAGCGACGGGTGCACCAGCAGCGCACCAGCAGCTTGCACAGCTATATCCACACTGGCAAGTAATAGATCCATGCCTCTTTTCTTCTTTCACGTTTGCAGACTGGTGATATATAGGAGGGAGAGGGACCTCACGGATAGAGCGCGGAGAACTACGGTGGCCGTGACATGTTTGGAATACTCTCACCTAGGTAGTTCAAAAGTCATTCGGCGTTTCGATGTCTCTGTTACGTTAGTGATAAGTAAATATTACCCAACACCATGCATGGGTCGATGGCGTAGTTGGAAAGCGCGTCTGTCTAACTGGGTTAATTCTTGGGCAGACAGAAGGTCCTCAGTTCGAACCTGAGTCGATGCATAAAGCGGATGTTAAATCGCCGCTTGAATTGGGGGAGTGTCACTGTGTGACACTCCCTCAATTTTTTATTTGTAACGTGGTGTACGCAGTCTGCGGTAGTCTACTGTCTACGGAGGCTCACTGCCTCTGATAAATATACAAATTGTGTCATACGAAAGAGACAAACACAGAACGAAAAAAAAAATAGGCTGGGTGAGTAGCAGGGCATAGCCAAGTGAGCATGGATGAAGTTCCATACGTCAGGGTTTGTGTTCAAGGACAGGGGTGGATATTTAGTCACCGCTCGAATTGGGATGTCAAGTCACCTGTTTAGACTTGTCACGCAGTCACACTCTACTGATGTCGCACTGATGCCGCCAAGGCTTTTTCTGGGACTGATGATGAATATGCGCAAATATGCTTGAAGAGCAAGAAGCTTTGCAGGACGCAGCTCAGGGTGCTGAAACAGAAGATGGACCGAGTCAGCCTGGGAAACGCAAGGACAAGCGTATGCCTTTGGATCTGCCATTAAAATGGAGCATTAAAAGAGAGCCT